>VFQN01000814.1_pt1 | contig 55991 bp, 94 predicted proteins | sample 3512371 | NCBI WGS metagenome assembly VFQN01 (sample SAMN10412370, study PRJNA504923) | tailings metagenome | isolation source: Replicate 2 from Balatoc abandoned mine | place: Philippines: Itogon, Benguet | collected 2017-08-28
CGCTCCGAAGCCCAACGCCCCACCCACCCAACTACCAACAGTGCCACGTGCCACTGGCACTACCCCTGACAGCCCGCCCCGGAACCCTTGCCTCCCCACTGCCTTGCCAGCACCACCACCTCACAACCCATCACCCCACCCGCCCCCTTGCACTACCCCGCACAGCCGCCCCGAAACACCCTACCCTAACCCATTACACCCTACCCGGCGCTACTAAAGTTTGCTCCGGGGGGGCGGAGCCCCTCATCCTGTATGCAGGGCAGGTACACCTCGAGCAGGTCTCCTGACCTTGCCCCTCAACCCCGGCTTCGGACCCATGGGTCAAGAGCGGACCGCCTGGAGCGGCCTGGAAGAAGGCACACCCAACAGCATATCTGTCGTCCGTCAGTGATTTGATTAGAGCGAGACAGAGTTGGTACGGCCAACCCCTCGGCGTTGCACCAGCCCAGTGACCCAGCCTAGAGGCCCGACGCCCGAGGGGGCTCGCGCGCTCCCATTTCCATGTGCGGCAGCACGGCGTTTGTCGTCCACGCAGTTATCAAGTAGGAAAGGTTCAACCTTGAGTGAAACCTCGGCTCGTTGACGTAACGCAAACGTAACATTCGCCCGAAGCGTCTGCAGCCAACGCGTTTCCCTGCGATACAGCGCATTTCGCGGACTGCGTTGAAAGGATCGATTGTTTCAGACGGCTCCAGCATACCGGTGGGTGCTTCGGGACTGTACAGGCGGCATCCGAAAACACTAGAGCTGCTTCACTATCGGTGCAAGGTCTGCGCAAACAGCGCGGGCGCTTAACTCTCTATAAAAGCAGATGTATGACAACAGCAACAGGATGTGCTGTTCAGGAGACGCGGACCAAGCGTCCCTTCGCTTGACCGCTACCTTGGTACCAGGCTACGGGTATTGTGGGAACCTTCCCCCCAACAACACCTACTCATGACCAGCAGCGTCCCGTCTCTCCCCGGACCAGCAGGTACCTTTCCGACGGTCGGACACCCCGCGTTGGGATGCGCAGCGCTGACCTGGCTCCAGCTTGCGTGGTGGACGCACAGAGCGGCGCCGACACGGTCGTCCCATGGGAGGAGGGTGCTGGCAGCGGTGGGCTTGGGGCAGCTGAATGGGGTGTTAAGGGCAAGGACCAGCACCAGCAGCGGCAGCAGCAGCAGCGCCGCCAGGCGCGGGATGAGGAGCACCGGCTGCACCCACAGCTCCCCACCGGCCCCTTCCTGCGCGTGTTGGAGCTGCTTCCTCCCCATGACCGGGCGTGCAGCGGCCGCATGGCGTGCAGGGACGCGTGGCGGCACCTGTCGGGGGTGCACCACCGCACAGCACACCTCAGCCAGCCGCTGCCGCCCCACGCCGTGCCCTGGTTCGAGCGCTATGGCCCTGAGGCCCTCAAGCAGCTGAACCTGACGGACAGGCTGCTGCAGCCAATGTGCGCAGCAGCCGCCAGCGGCAGCGAGGCCAACCTGGCTGCGGTGTGGGGCCTGGTGCGGCAGGGGTTCCTGCCCGAGCTGCTGCTGTCTGGCAAGAACATGTACAGCATCGACGTAGAAACTCCCTGTGAGGTGCTGGTGCGGGAGGGGCACGCACATTTGCTGCCATGGCTCATGGACAACGGATACCCCATCGACGCCCCCGAGACCCTCTGCGCAGCTGCGCACCACTGCGACCTGGCCGGTCTGCAGGCGGTGTGGCAGCTGCTGCAGCCGCGGTTCCACCGATACCCAGACTGGGCCTGGGATGCGGTTCTAGCACGAGCAGCAGAGTCGTCCGCTACGGAGCATGCGATCGCCAAGATGGGCTGGCTGATGCAGCAGGAGGCCTATCGACCCATGGGTCGGCTGCCGCTGTACGTTGCGCAGGTAGCGGTCAAGACGGGCGACATCCCTCGGCTGCGGTGGATGCTGCAGCGTGGGTGCGAATGGGACTACAGCAAGGACGAGAATATGACCGAATGGGAAAGGACGATCAGTGTGTTGCCTACCGCCATGAGGCATGCAGGCCTGGAAGTGGTGGAGTGGCTCGTGCGGGAGGCGGGGTGCCAGCTGCCGCCACCTGCTCTGGTGGCGGAGGAGGGAGGCGGGGAGGGTGCGCCGCTGTCACTGCGGCGTCTGGACTTAGTGAGCAGGAAAGATCTCGCAGTGGCAGCAGCTGAAAGCGGCGATGTGGCTAAGTTAAGCTGGCTGCGGGACCGGGGGCTGCTGCCGCTGGAGCCCTCGCTGCGGAAGGACCTTATTGAGGCGGCAGCGAGGTGGGGGAGGGCAGAGGCGCTGCGCTACCTGCATGAGGAGGGTGGGCATAGCCTGACGCTGGATGTGTGGCGCGCAGCGGTGGGCTCTGGCGATGTGGAGACTGCAGCCTGGGTGCTACATGCAGGTGGCATGGAGCTGTTTGCGGATCGCGGGGGTGTGTGGAAGGCTGCTGCGCACAGCGGAAGCCTGGACATGGTACGGTGGGCGGTGGAGCAGGGGTTGGTGGGCGCGGGGAACGCAGTGGCGGCTGTGTATGATTTGATTGCGGCCGGCTGCTGGTTTAGGAGGGCGCAGCAGTGGCAGCCGCAGCGCGAGTCCCTGATGTCAGCCGTCCGCCTGGTGTTTGAGGCGGCCGGTGACCTGGGCGGCAGCGGCAGCAGCTTTGGTGGTAACGGCGGCGGCGGCAGTGGCGGTGGGCCGGGTGTTGGTGGGCGGGTGGCAGGTGCCAGCGGGCACAGCAAAGCGCTGGCTGACAAGCTGCTGGTAGCTGCCGCTGGGCGCGCCAACCTGCCCCTGTTCACCTTCCTGCACAGCCGGCTGCAGCCACAGAACCCCCTGGGGCCCGCTGTGCTGCAAGGAGCTGTTGGAACGGGCTGCGAGGCGCTGGTGGAGTGGCTGCTGGGCCACGGGTGTGCCCTGCCCGAGGACACCACGGAGCTGTTCCTCACCCCGGCTGAGCACGGCGACCTGGCCATGATTCGCTGCATGCGCCGCATGGGGCTGTCGTGGCCCCGGGGGCTACTGCCTGGAGCCTTGATGGTTGAGGTGCCGCTGCCCGTGCTGCAGTGGCTGGTGGCGCAGGGCGTGCCGACAGATGAGGACGGTGTGGCGGAGGCGGTGGGCTGGGCAGAAGATCGTCTGAGGCTGCGGGCGGCGACGCCTGGGGATGAGCGGCTGATGGGGGAGGCGGGTGGTGTGGAGGCGTGGCTCCGGGGACTGGCGGCTGAGGTGTCGGCAAGGGAGGCCACGAGGGGTGCGGGAGGCGGGCATGGGTAGGGCAGGAAAGTGCAAGGCAGGGTTAGGGTTATTAAGGGAAACAACACGGTTGGGGTGCAACGAGTGTCGTACACCGGTGGACGCAAACACGAGATTGAAGTGCCCAAGCAGCTGTGCCCACAACCAGGTCAAGTCGCCAAGCGGTTGCATACTAAAAGTAGGTTTGGGGTGTAACATATTTCCAGTTTTGGACCACCGCTGGCGTGGTGCGACGCCTGTGCGTTGCGCATCTGCGGTGCAGCTGCTGTGTTGGCCGAAAGGTGCAGTAAACCGAAATCAACCGGGGTCGAATGCGGTGCTGGCCTGTACCACAGGGCCAAGACCACGGTGGCAATTGGCAACAGTACTTACCGTCATTTGCCCGCTGGGCGCCGTCATGCAGGGGCCAACCTAGGGCTCAAGTGCAATCAGGAAGATAGGGGCTGTGCATGCCGCTGCTAACTTGCATGAACGTGCAACGTGTAGGCTCGTCATCCGGTCTTGCACTGTTGGAGTTGGTTTGAGTGTGGTGTGCGTTGGTTCCAAGGTGTGTCTCACAGAAAACGGCCTGGTTACGGCTTCAGGCAGTCGTGGTTGCAGCTGCTGTTAGTAGCTACGTACAGAAGTGTTATGTGCTGCCTGTGCATAATGCTGGTAACAATGTGCAACGTTGGGTCGTTGCTTGGTCACGCACAGGGCAAAGCACTTGGTGTCTCGTGGATCAAGTTGGTGGGCCACTGGTAGGTGGGACGGAAGTTGGGTTGGTTTGAGGTGGGTCTTACAAACCACAGCTCTGACACGCACATTGACAGCCTATCAATGATTGATAACGGGGGAGTTTGTAAGGCCTGAGTTATCATGTTACCTCCGCGTTGGATGTTACAGTTGCAGTTTCCCTCTGTTGGTATCTAGCTTCATCCTGCTGCGCTGGGTCGAGAGGTACCGATCTGGTCTTCTTCAAAGCTATCAGCTTAGAGCCTACTGCGTGTTCACTCTGCAAGCAAATAACCTCAGCTATGTATCAACCCAAAGCAGTGAACCCGACCGCCAGCGCGCTGCGAGCGAGCTATTGCTTGACGCTGCTGCTGACAGCCATCGCCGCGCAACGCGACAGGCTTGCAGGTGTGGGCCTTTGCGAAGAATGCGGTATACAGTATGTTTCTTACCGCCTCTGGATGCGTGCTCTTAGCGCCTGAAATGCCTCCATTTCCTGTTCCAGAGACGGTTGCGCGGCCGCTGACCCATTGGGCTGACCCGTGGGTCATTGCCTGCCTTCTGTTCAAGCGTCCCACAGCGTCCCCTGCGTCCCCTGCGTCCCAGCAGCTCTACTTCAGGGGTGCACCCTATGCGCAACACCGCGTGCCCAGCACCTGATCTTACAACAATTCCATTTGACCGGCAAAAGGTACTGATCCACACGTGGCACTACGTACTATGCAGGGCCGTCGTGCGCACGCCGCTTTCGCCTCCGCGGCGAATGCTGCGGCGGCCTTGACATGCAAAGCCACGTGGAAGTTCCCACAGAGGGCCCTCCGCCCGGCTACAGCACCGGTACGCCGTATGTGACTCGCTCTCTGCTAGCCTGGCCTTTGTGCTCGGGTCGAATATAAGCAAGGCAGGCTCCTGCAGGCAGTACCCGCCGGTACAGGATGCAGTACAGCGGCATATATGCAGCCCGACGTGCTGCCTGTTGTTTGTACCGTCCAGTCGTGCAGCTGTGCGCTTGATGATGATGAGCGTGCATGTTTGCGCTGACCTGTGGCAGTTCCAGCGCCTCACACTTGCCTGATTGAAGACTGTATTACCACGCAAACAACGTGCTTTGCGCCATAAAGCGCAGTCTGTGTACTCCGCCTGTTCCAAAACGCTACACCCCGTGCGCACGACAGGCTCACAACCGGGCCCGTACCTGGCCGGCCCCCCGGCACGTGACCGCCCAAGCGCCGGCGGCCGGGCGCTCCGTCAGTACGAGTTCCTCCCTTTCGGCTTCCCCATCATCGTCAACGGGGCACTGAACGTAATCGACGGTGTGGGCCGTACGGCATTTGTTGAGGTGCGGACGGAGCGGACCTGCATCGACGCACCGCACAAAGCCCACCGGCATCGCCACCACGGCCCAGTAGGCCGACATCAGCTACTACTCATGTTGTGTCAGTGCCCCAGTCATGGACATTTTAGCCAAAACGAGGCGTAAACTGCAGCCGTCGCTCACCCTGCTGCCCAATCCGTGGCCCCACAGGCCTAGGTGCATACTGGTACTCAATCGAGCTTGCCAGTCTCGCGTACGGCGGTGTCATGCTAGATCTGCGTCCACCTAATGCTGCTGGTCTGCACCCCGATCCCTGCAGCCCGTGGACCGTACGGCAGACGAGGCGGCTGCCGTACAGAGCCTCTGCACCCAGGCGGGAGCAGCAACCACACAGCTGGCCGAATGCGGTGGGTTAGCGTATGCCGGTAGCGGGGCAGCGCCATTGCACCTTGTGCGCAGCTCCTCTGGTCACGTTGCGGCGCTTGGGAGGCTGTTATGCTGGCGGCCTGCCCGCCGCACCTGCACTGCCTGCGCTTGCTGCTTGGCTTACATTTGTGTTTGGGGGATGGGGGGAGGGAGGGCAGGAGCGGCGGCTCCGACAGCGGCGCTGGAGTATGCATGCCTTGAGCTGTAGCACTTTAAAGCTGCTACGCGGATGCTTTTGGCCTTGCAGATACCCCTTGCATACCGACCCACCCGTTTGCCGCCCGTCCATGTGCGTCCCCCAGCCAACCTGCCAGGGGGGCCAAGGTCTGCGTTTCACGGCTTGCGGTAGAAGAAGCAGGTGCTGGTAGAAAGGCCTATCTGGGCACATTGTTGTCAGGTGCACCAAGGAGGCATGCGCGTCCGCAGAGCGTCCCCCATCCAAGTACGTCCTGTGTTCGTTCGCATGCATATGGGCAGCGTTGCAAGGCTACAGGAAACTAGGAAAGCCCAAAAGGCAGTTCATTCGTGGTAGAGTGTAGAGGTTTGGGTGCAAAGCAGCATGTTGTATGCGCTTCTTGTTTCGGTAGGTTCGGTCCCCCCAGTGGCACCTGCATCCGTTGCGGGTGGCATGCTCGGCTGGCACGTGCGTTGTGCGGCACGTGGCATACCGGCATGCCTTGGAAGTGCAAGCGCGCAAGCTCTAAGTTGTTGGAACGGTAACGAGAATCGGGGGGTACATGCGCGGCAATGCCGGTACGCATACCTGGGTTTGTGTGTGTGAGGGGTTGGTTACCTCAGGCGTTAGCCTGACTCGTGCGGTATGGGGAGTACAGCAGTGGGCAGTCCTGGGCACTGGGCGGCATCACAGTCGTTGCTTATGTTACAAGGTACGGCCATGCCGTATACTAGTGTATGAATAGACGAGGGGCACGAAGCCTTGGTACATGCGGGCCGGAGGCGCGCCAAGGCCAAATGCTGGTGCCGTACGGCACCAACAAACAGTGGTCCGCTGTCCGTTCCCAGCTTTCGCTGGCAACTTCGGCTGGCCGGCACTCTTGACAGCCACCTCACCACCATAAAAGCACACTCCTACAGTAGCCAGTGCATGCAACACCAGTCAGCAGGTACAAGCCACACTCCAGCAGGCAGAAACGTAACTGACAGGTAGCCGCACAGCAGGTACAAAGCGCTTAAGGAGGCTCCGAGCGAAGAATAAATGCCTAACAATGCGTCCAGCTGCGGTGCCAAGCAACCCTTGCCCCCAAGTTCCCGCACACACGTTAGCGCCCATCACACTCCGTTACGCCTCCACCTTGCCTGGTGCTTAGATCCTAAGTCTACTTCATTCCTTGGACACGTCACAGCTACCGGTGCACCGTGGAAAAAGGCGTCCGCACATTTCTGCCTCGAGGGAGCAACACCGGACAAGGCCATATGACCTTCCAGCTGCACAACCCCTACCCGCTACCACCCGGCAAACCCTTTCAAGTTCGCCTCCGCCGGCCGCAGGGTATCACAATCTGCAGCGACGGCCCGCAAGCAGTCATGATTACCCCCTGCGCACTGCATCAGTCTAGTGGCACGTGTCAGGAAAGCCTGACCGCGCAGTACCGCCCGTGGTGCAGCGACAACACACACCAAGCACCCCAAAAGCGTAGAACATCCGCAACGGTGGCGCCCCCAGCCATTATGATAAAGGCTCATGGGTATAAACACATCACACGCGCTTGCTCCCCTTCCGGGAGATGCCACCACCAACTCAGGGGCTGCGGGCTCGGAGCCACACCGCACCCTGCTATGTGCACCACACGACACCCTGTTCCGCAACACCGCCAACGCTCAAGGCTCCTTACAACGGTGAAAAAATGGCCTCCTTGCTTGGTTCCTGGCCGTCACTCCCAAGTGCTGATGACGCATCGTCGGACAAGTCCCCGCATCCCTCGTGGATTGCGCAGCTCACCAGCCCGCCGCCTCATCCCCCGGCCTTGTGCCGCCCTCTCCACACCTTGCCCCTGACCTATCCTCCCTTTCCTGGGGAACGAACACGCACGCCAATCATCGTGCGTGCTGATTGTACCCCAATACCGTATGTGACCACCACGCTTCCCTGCTCATCCAACCCGTCCTGCCGTCTCCACCTGTCCGCCGCGCGCACCTTGCCACCGATCTTCGCCTCCTGCTGTGTCACCGCGCCGCCGTATCAACATGCCGCCGCGCAGATAGGCCATCCCAATCAACAGCCCGACTCCCCCGGAACCCACCACTGGGCATGCACCGCCACGCACCACCACCACCACCACCACCACCACCACCAGTACACCACCACCATCCGTACAACACACGCACCACACCCGGCCCTGGCCCTCCTGGTCCTCCTCCTCACGGCCCGCCCACCGGCTCGCTGAAGCTCCGGAACCAGTGCTGCTGCTCGTGGCTTAGCCCGGCGGCGCTCTCGATGGGCGCCAGGTTGTCGTACAGGTCGAAGTTGGAGGTGTCGTCCGGCGCCCGCAGCTGCGGCAGGTAGGGCGGCATGTAGGCCTTGCTGGCCACGTACTCCCACTGCAAATTGCGGAACCAGTCGTGGTCCTTGATGGACTGCACGCCCTCCACGCCGCAGCCCAGCCGCTGCTCGGGGTTGGGCTGTGGGTTAGAGGGGCGAGGGTAGGGGCAGGGGCGGGGAGGAGGGTCAGGTAGGTGCAGCAGCGTGGGCAGGGCGTGCGGAGGGTCGCGGAGGATGGGCCGTGCGTGACCCAGTGCTGCAGCGCCGTGTGTTAGCAGCTGGCCTCGGTGCTGCAGCATACTAGCAACGACTGTGTGTGCGTGCACGTTACGCGCCTTGTGAACGCCACTAAGCGTTTGTCTGGCACGCTGTTGTTGGCACACTACCGGTACTCACGTTGAGCAGGCGGTTGACGAGGTCCTTGGCCCACGGCCCGAAGTGCGGCGGGAAGGATAGGTCGTGCGCGAGGATGCGGCGGTACGTCTCCTGCAGGGTCAGAGCAGGGACCTTCAGGTGCGCCTGGAGCAGGTCAAAGTGCATGTCCCTCGCCCCCGGGTGACACGTGCCACCGTCGAGGTGAACCCTTGGTGCCCGGCCCTACCTGTGGAGTACGCGCGAGGACCGGTGCTGTCGACCCCACTCGACATGGCACCCCTGTGCCCTGCGCGTCCGGGGTCCTACCCATGCCGCCCCACCGCAACACACGGCAACATCACGTCCACCCTCCAACAGCTAGCACGTGCTGCCACCCACCTAAGCAGCCTTCATCCCGACCCCACGTCCGGTGGCTTGTCGCCCGACATCTCACTCATCCCATGCCACCCATCGCCAAAGCATACCACTGCCCCCATGCAGCACTAGGCTAAGTACATTGCTACAGTACCGCTGCCGGTTCCCACCGCACCTGCGGGTTGCCGGTGTAGAATGGCGGGAAGCCGTGCAGCATCTCGTAGATGACGCAGCCCAGCGACCACCAGTCCACGTGCGTGGTGTGGCCCTGCGTGCAAGGGGGTGGCGAGGGGCACAACGACAACGGTGAAACAACGACAAGGGTCAGCCCTAAAGATGGGGACTGTGGAACGCCGCGTGCACCAGTACCGCCCGTGTCAGGCGTGATGCAAAACTTCATGTGGCAACCGAGATGCCATGAACGCCAACATGTCCCATGTACTGGCGTGACGACCGTTTGTGCAGCAACGGCAGATACCTCTTGTAGTTGCCACCAAAGTGCCAAGCGGAGGCGGCCCCACCTTGCCGCTGATGACCTCCGGCGCCAGGTAGTCCGGCGTCCCGCACATGGTGTAGGTGCGGCCCTTGACCACCTTGGCGAACCCCAGGTCCGTCAGCCGCACGTAGCCGTCCGCACCGATGAGCAGGTTCTCAGGCTGCATGGGGAAGAAAGAAAAGATATACGTAAGGTGCACGGTTACCCCAAGCAGCGACCGGGCCCCTCCTTTCCACGCTCGCACTTCCCTATGCTACCTTGAATTTCGTGCACAAGCGCCCTTGCTGTGCAGGCGCTCCGAACCCCATAGCAAGTGCCCCAGTACCCACTACCGTAGCTACTCAGCACACAGCACACAGCGCTAATACACACGCGCCTCCACAAACCTTGAGGTCCCGGTACACGATGCCCTTGCTGTGCAGGTGGTCCAGCGCCAGCACGATCTGCGCCACGTAGAAGCGCGCGTGCTCCTCCCGCAGCCGCCCGTGGTCTCGCATGTGAGTGAAGAACTCGCCGCCGGGCACGTAGTCCATGACCAGGTATAGCGAGTCAGTGTCCTGCAGAGGGCGTGGGTGAAAAATGCGTGGGTGTGGGTTAAGAAGCGAGGGGTTACAGCGGTGCATGCCGGGTTTATAGTCCATGACCAGGTACAGCGAGTCGGTGTCCTGCAGAGTGCAGGAGTGTGGGTTAAGGACCGACAGGGGTTGTGGGTTAAGGAAATAGGGGTTGTGGGTCAAGTCAACGAGGCAGGAAAGGTGTGAACAATAATCGCTGATGGTAGAACACGACAAGGTCGACCGAGTCGGTGCCCTATGAGCAAGTATGGGACTATGGGTTGAGGAGTGTGAGGTGTGGATTAAGTTGAGGAGGGATGTGGATTACTTGTGGTGGTGCCGCATGAAGGGCTGTACGCGCTGCCTCCGACGCGCCACGCCAGGCCCACACGGATGCAAGCACCAGACTACCGCCACAAAACCCGCACCGATCCTCTCTCACCTGGAAAGTGCTCTGAAGGTTGATGATGAAGGGGTACCCGCCTACCCGGGACAGCATGGCCCGCTCGTCAACGACGTGTTGAACCTGGGGGTGTAGGTGGTTGCAACACGAGGAAATAAGCAACTAGCACACAGAGGCGCGGATACGGTACCTGCTTGGCAAGCTGGGCTTGTGCACCGATAGCGGGAGCGAGGGACAGGCACGTTTGGGAACGGACACACCACAGCACAAAAGCGCAACAGCTACATGTTCACGCCAGTACGCCGCGTGCCATTGGGGCCATGCCTAGCGAGCTGGCGTTGGGCCACGTGCGGGCGTGTGCTGAGACTTCGACCCCCACAGGCAGGCCCGCGCAGCTTATTACCATCGTGCATGACCCACCTGGTTTTCCCGGATGACGGCCACCTTGGACAGCGTCTTGATTGCCACCAGCTGCCCGCTCTCGAGGTTGCGAGCGAGCGACACGCGGCCGAAGGAGCCCGCCCCGATGACGCGCACCCACGCGAAGTCGGCACGTGTCAGCGTGCGGCTGCGGGCGGGCTTGGCGGGCGTGGAGGCGGTGGAGGAGGAGGAGCAGGTGCTGTCTAGGCGCTGTGGGAGGAACGAGGGTGGAAGGAGGAAAAAGAGATCAGTGTAAGGAATGATTGAGGTGTGCTGTTGCCGTTCGCGGAGTGCCATCCAAGGGCCAAGGGCAGTGCACTGCGGCCAGGTTGGGAACACACGATGCCACGAACACGTGGCGCGGGCGCATGCCACATTGCTGCCAGCCGACGGACTTCCAGTTGCCCCAAATTAGCATGCAAAAAGGTTCGAATGTTAATTTTTTTTGTGCAAGTAAGAACAGCCTCGCGCGGAATGCATGCTCGCGCCAAGAGTCTCGGAGTCAGCGATCCTGTTGGACCCGCCGGCCCACCCCACAGCCCCCGGCCGGCCCACCTTGGGAACCGGGAGCGGCCCCTCCGTCCCCGAGAGTATGTGTACCTTGGCGGAGGCGTCCGAATCCTGCAATTGTTTTTGGGTGCGGCCACGAGAGATGACGCGAGGAGTTGGCGACGGCAGTCCAACGCCCGGCTTGGCCCTGGGTGGACTCGACGCCACGCGCGCAACTGTGACACGACCGTCCGCTTTGGGGCTGGAAGGGCCCACCTCTGGCTGGCATTTTCGCCGCAGCTCTGTGACGACGGTATGCTTCCATCCTCCTTTATCTTGATGCCCAGCGTGCGGCGCGGGCAGCGAGCTGCTAGTGCTGCTGCAGGTCGCGTCCATCATGCTCAGCGGTCTACGCTACCCAACTGGTAAAAGCGCACGCAGCACCGCTATACCGCTGCCTAAGGATGCGAACGAGGAAGCTGGTGTGTTCAAGACCTTCGGATGGGCCAGCGCTGTCGCTAGGCCGGATGTCAATCAGTCGGGCGTCCTGTCGTTGCGTCGTTGTGTCTGGTAGCCGTCAAGGACTGCACACCTAGCTGTCTAATGGGTCGCACGTGCTAAAGCGCTCGCCAAAGTGTCTCTTTAGTTTTTACCGGGAGTGTCGAGGCGCAGATGTCATCGAGGCATCGTTCGGGTTGAGAGGACTCCCCGCGAAACGGTACTTTGGGGGAGGTCAGTGGACCACACGAGTACAATGCCCAAACGAGAAATAACCTTGGAATGATATGATATTATTTATAGTATCAGGCTTGCATCTGGAGTCTTGTGGGTTTGGCCGTTGGCTGGACCCGCCGTGGGCTGCGTTCGCGATATCCAAGGAACGCGGCAGCGCGCGACACCCACGGCCAGACGAAAACGTTACATTATGCAACAATCTACTGCTTGAAGCTGTGAACGCAAACTGCGCGAGAAGATCACTGCGCGTCACATCCAACGAAGTCTGTCAGTTGGACCCCCGGGTTCAACCAAGGACAGGGAGAGCAGAGCAGCGGCACAGCCCAGCATGCCGGCAACGTGCATCTGGTGTCCGCAGAGCCTTACTACAAAGCGCAATACAGAAGCATAAGGACGAAAGCACAATCTGTTAAGTCGCACAGGCAATTTAGGTGCGTGCCCACGTCAGGGAAGGCCGCCGCCCAACCGCCAATGAGTCACCTTCGATCATTCAGTTGGGCGCCGCCGCTTGAGCTCCCAACGCCTACACGACAGTGAGACATGGCACCATGAGGCACTGCGTCCTACCGTCCGTCCTATCTAAATCAAAATGCACTTGGTTTGCGCGACCTGATGAAGACGCACTAAATCCACGTCGACACCCGCAAGCCTGGTCAGCAGGCGTGAGTGCAGTCAAGGCCAATACGCCAGCTTATGAACAACACCCACAGAAACCCCCTCAAGGGCTGAACGTACAGCAATAATAACACTGAGCAGCAACCCTTAAGCACGTGATTTATTGGCCAGCGTGCAAAACGGTATATTGTAGTATACAATGCAAAAGAAGATACAGTTGGGGGCCGTGTGGGTGAAGACGACACTGATAGCCGACGCTTCACATGCTCCCCATGCTCCCCACCAGCCCTGAGCTTAACGTTCAACACGCCTCCTCCCCGCACAGCAGTCTCAAGGAGACCGCTCGTATTGGTACACCACGCAATTGGCCCGGCTGGCAACACATCAGCCTCGGTCAGCATACTGCTGAGTAATTACTGATACAAAGTACGCGGAGGCACAAATGGTCCTCATCGTGACTGGAAAGGGTCATCAGCAGCGATCCAATCCCACGGCGCAGTACGCAACCCACTACCCACCACCGCCTGGCACAGCCACCTAAAGCCCAGCATCCCACCCTAAGAATTTGCCATCCCACCACCCACCTACTCGAGCACCGTGAAGGCGCGACGCTGCCATGACATCTGCAGCCGCCGCCCACCACTCGCCACTGCACGTGGCCTCGCAGCCAAGGCCTTCAGCGCTGCTCCTCCTCGCCTCCTACGCCGCCCGGTAGGGCTGGACGCGCTGACCCGGCCAAACCCGCCCACACTCCACCGCTACTCCTCAGCAGCGGCTGCTCCAACCTAAATCCCTAATCGTTCCACCCTGCTCCACCTCTCACTCCACCATGGGCCGCTGCACCGCCCGCCCCTCCCCCGCCGCCGCCACCATGCTGCCCAGCCCCCGCCCGAAGCTCAGCAGCCCGCTGCCAATCAGCGAGGACACGCCCTCGCCCTCCTCCCCGTGCCCCTCCGTCTCCCCCTCCTCCTCCGAGTCATCCGTGCGCTCTCCTGCTCCGTCCCACGCGTACTCCTCTTCCTCCTCCTGCTCCTCGTGTACTACCACACGTGGCATAGGCTGGTGCGCAGCCTGCTGAGCCGCTGCAGCCCCCAGCCCTGCTGCACCACCTGCGCCCGCTGCTGCGACAGGAGAAGCAGCAGCGGCAGCAGCTGCAGGGCCCCTCAAGGATGGTACCGCAGACATGGCGATGGCGCCGCCACTACCAGCCCGGGCGGCCAGCACCTGCCCCTGCCCCTGGCCCACCATCGCCGCTGGCCCCGCACCCACGTGTTGCGTGTAGGCTCCTGCTGCTGCTGAGCCCCTGGGGCCACCAGCCAGGGGCACCGCAGCCGGGGCAGGGGGCGCGGGCAGCGCCAGCGGCTGCTGCTGCTGGCGCTGCTGGATGCGCTGTTGCTGCTGGGGGCGGTGCTGCGCACTGTGGCGGGAGTGCACCAGGCGCCGGCGGCACTCGAAGCGGTTGAGCAGCGCCTGGTGGGGAGGAGGCGGGCAGCAGACACTCCGTCGCAAGGGTTGTGAAGAGAGGCGTCTCCGTGCTGTGGACACTCCAGTTCACGCCATACCGTGACAGGCGGCAGCACACGCGTTGCACAGCGCCTGTCGTGGACGCCCGTCCTTCATGCTGTATGCTCCGCACGTACCGTATCCACCACTGGACCTGCCCGGCCATAGTGACTGGATCATCGCGCCCACGCGTCAAGCTGACACCCGAATAGCAGCATCTGCCTGCCTATGAAAACGATTAAGCACTTACAGTGCGCCAACGAACCGGCCTATGTAGGCAATCGGGTGGTTACACATGGCCTTCGCTTGCGTGCTACTTCTACACTGGCACCCACACACTGTCCCCACCTTGATGCCCTCGTACAGCATGCCGGCGGCTGGGGGCTGCGGCACGGTGCCCTCCAGCAGCAGCTGCCGAGGCGTGGCAGGATAGCCGTAGAAGTTGAGGTTCACCTGGGAGGTGTAGGAAGAGTGTGGGTAAAGAGCACGTGACTGGAAGGGATAGCCGGGGAATCGAAGGTTCATGTGCGCTGTGGTGACACAGTTTGGAACTACCAACCAACCAAGTTGCGCGCCAAACGGACGGCTCCGACATCTCAAGCACGACACCCATCAGTTGTGCAGACCCCGCCCCACCCCAGCCCCCGGCCCACCTGCTCCCGCACGCACAGCAGCAGGCTCTCTACGCTGACCCCCACGAAGGCGCCGCGGGTGCAGCTGTAGCCGTAGGCGGCGGTGCTGCCGGTGGCGTTGAGCACCACGCTGGCGTCCGCATGGCGGCCTGGGGTGTGGGAATTTAGGGAGGGCAAAATTGCTGATGAGCTTTATAAAGAAGGAGGTTCTGGGGCTGCAGGGTGATTGCACCCTATCCAGGACCGTGCTGGCTTGTGGCGGACGGGAAGGAGGGTAAGGGGCGCTGCCGCGAGGGCCCTGGCCAGCTGTGCGTGATGTCTCGAGCGGTGGTGAGAGTCTCTGAGGAAGTCGTGTGGCTGCTGGTTGCGGGGGCATAGAGTAGAGGGGTGGCGTGGGGCCGCGCGACACCGCACTGTGCACCGCGGACGTACAGTGCACACGAGATATAACCCATCACCCCTGAAGCATCCGTCCGCCCTCCAGGAGCAGCTCGCACACTCGCGTCTAGTCCACGGGCAGCACCCTGCGATTGGGCCAGATGCGATCAGGCCGCCAGCCCTGCAGGTGACTCACCCACTGGCCCCAGCGCCACCGCCGCGGTGCCGCCCACCGCCACGCCCGCCCGCAGCCCCCCGCACAGCCCCGCCAGCGCCTCGCGGCTGCGCAGCACCTGCGAGCAAAAGGACATACGCAGCAGCTGCATGTCAAAACATGTACTGTCGCCTCCTGGATGCGGATGCCCAGGATGATGTGTACCGTACTTGCGGAGCCAACAAACAGAGTCCTTAGTCCTCGCTAGGATTAGTTATGCTGCTTCTTGTGCATCTGGCAACAATGCCGCTGCTCTCACCAGCAGCACGTCCGCCAGCTCGCCCCCCAGCTGCAGCCCCCAGCCCATGCCCGCAGCCGACACGGCGCACGGCGCGGACCAGTCGCCGCCGGGCGTGCGCGCCACCACCAGGCCTGCGGGTGCCAGCAGAGAAGTGTAACAGGGCAAGCAATAATCTAGATCGTTGTATCCTAGTAGCTGACAGAGAGGGCTGACAGGGCACCGCGTGGACAGGAGTGGGCTTGGTGGGGTTGGCGCCACGGCCAGGTCTGCACGCATCACCGGATTGCGGGTTCCACCAAAGCCTGTAAGCATCGCAACACTAGCCCACCCCCAACCAGACGCCAGCGTTGCTCAGTACGTAGCGCGAGACGGACACTGCTTGCGCGGAGGGGCGGCGTCTGTCTGTGCGTCGGGCGCAAGGAGTGTGTGGCATCTACTCCGCAACTCTGCTGCTGCTGCCGTTCCGCCCGCGCCCACCTGTTCCGAAGGTAAAGGACCAGCCCGCCCCGACCTTGACCACCGTCAGCAGCGCCAGGCCCTCCGCGCCCTGCAGCGCCGCAGTGGGCAGCCCAGCCTCGGGGGGCAGGTGCACCGCCTGGGACCGTAGAGGGGGAGTGATGGGTGGGGCAGTACTTGTGGATGAATGGTGTGGGTCGGCTTGTTGCTCGGCAGCAGACAGGTGCACGGCAGTGCACGTAGTTTTCACTTGTGGGCTAGCCTTAAGCACGATATAGCGATGGCTGCAGCTGGTCAAACAACGTTCGGCGGGCAGGCGCATAGGTGTAGACACGGCCTAGGGCAGGGCCGCAACGGAAGATCCGGGACGAGACGGTGGCACCGAAGGACAGCAGGCGGCAGGGAACAGCTAAGGTACAGGATTGTTGCTGCATCCGGCCGTACCTTGACGAAGGTGCTGAGGATGTTGGCCGCCTTGAAGATGTCCTGGGGACCGACGCAGGATTGGGCACGGCGCAAAAGGTTACGGTCATCTTTGGCACAGCAGCTGATCAACCCACGCAGGGACCAGCGCACTGGCGTCGGGCATCAGATTGCCGCCATTGCTGTCAGCAAATGAGGTCCCGTATCACGCCTCCCTTACACGCACTGCACTGGGGAGCCATGTACGCCGACCTACAATCAGGCGCCCCGAGTCCCTCCGGCCCGGTTGAGCTCCAGCATCCATGCATCCCCATCGACTTCAGCGCGGTGGTCCAGGCTAGGCTAATACACACGCAGACACGCCTGCCTCCCATGTCTGAACATGCCAGCTCCCACAGTCCCCGTACCAACACGAGCTACAACGTCCACATGGAAAGGCCCCGTATTTCCTACGGCCATTCCCGCTTTCCGTATTCCGGGCGCTGATTGTCTTGTGAGCTTGCAACCGTGCAACATACCGCATCATCCCCACCTGTTCCAGAGCGGTGGTCCAGGGCGGGTTGACCCATGCGCGCAGGGAGATGGCGTCAGGGGAGTCCTGCACGGGCGGCTGCGCGGCCGCCGCCATGGTGCCCGCTAGCAGCTGCTGGTGGGGGCCCAGGGCGGTGGCGCACAGTTCGCACACACGCTGCGGCGTCCTGCAGAGCAGCAGGGTGCACGTGCGGGCATGCGGGGGCATGAAAGACTCTGCAGGTCACAGCACAGTCTGTGGGCAGCTGCACAGAGCCTGCATTCGCCCTGCGGCAAACTAGGAGCGGTGGTCGCTGGGCGTGGGACGCAGGGGTCGCAGGAGTGCCGGTGGCACAAGCATTAACGACGGCATGCTATCATCTCCGCGGGTGAAGGCTGGCGAAGAGAGGCATTCAATGGTTGCACGGCTTGTGGCAGGTTCAGACGCAACGCCAGCTACGTTGATCGCAAGTGTATCTGTGCTGTTCCTTGCACAGTAGCGGCGGTGCTGGGGCCGGCCGCTGCCGCTACTTGGTACCACTTCCTCAATCCACTCGCACCTGACGCCGAACTTGGGCGGCAGCAGCGCCTTCTTGTGGCAGCAGGCGCTGCAGAAGATCTTGCCGCACAGGCGGCAGTGGTGCCGCAGCCGCGTGAAGGGGCGGAAGGGCATGTGGCAGCTGAGGCAGTCGGAGGCGTGGCTGTCTGGGAGCCACAGCGGGGGCTCCAGGGTCAGCACCAGCGATCCGCTCGCTGCACCCATGGGCCCCACACGCCCCGCCATGGCCACGCCGCCTGCGCCGCCGTTACCCCCTAGCGGGTGGCCCACGTGCCACGTGCCGTTGTGGCCGGCGCGGTGCGGTTGCAATTGGTGGTGGTTGGCATGGGCGTAGGCGTGGGCGAAGCTGGAGGAAGGTCCCGCGCCCGCGTCGCTTGGGCCGGGTCCGGTGAGGGAGGATAGCGCGGGTGCAGAGGGGTAGTGGTGGCCTTGCCAGTCGGGGTCGTGGGGGTACGGTTGGTGGTGGTAGGGGTCGGAGATGGGGTCGCGGGTGAGGATGTCCAGGTCTGGGAGGACGTCTAAATGGCCGTGGCCGTGGGGGTAGGTCACGCCGCTGGGGTCGGAGGTGCGGGCGTGGGGATGGGAGGATGTTGCGTGGCTGGGAGGCGCACGGGCGTGCGCCATGCTGCGCTGCTGGCCGCGGATGAGGTCCGCGGCGTAGCTGTCAGAGGCGACCTGCTGCGTCGGGAAGGCCTCCCAACCGTCCTGCTGCGCGTTCTCGTCGACGAATATCATTGTTGCAAGGCGTATGAGGTCCTGCAGGGTGGCAAAGACCGCCGTCAGGGAGAACGAGAACGAGAGAGGTTGACGTAGCCGAGGATGGGCAGCTGCGGGTGGCGACGCGCCTGCGAACTTGAAACGCCTTTGCGGCGACTTGTGATGCAGGGACAGGGTGACTTTCCTACGCACCTCTAGCTCGTGGTTGGCGCTGAGCTTGAAGTCTTTTCCGAAGTGGGCTCGGCACAGCGGGCATTGTGCATTGCGCCCTTGGACTTGGACGAGGCAGTCAAGGCAGCCATTATGCCCTGGTACATGAAATACGTGAGCGATACTTGGTTCAGCGTCAGGCAGCTTTAGACGACAGGAAAGGAAAAGCGAAAAAGCGACGTGAGCCCTAGCTTCAACTCGGAAGCCGCTCTCGTTTAAGGTTGCCCAAGCCTACCATACTTTTCAACATCTTGCGAATTGACAGCGTGGCTTAATAGGGGGCAGCCATCCAGCAGCAAGCGCATGCTGAGGCTGTCGACTCACCGCAGGGCAGCGTGCATGGCCCTCCCCACCGCCCAAGCGTTTCAGTGCACACTGGACACAGGGGCAGCTCAGCGGCTGCGGCTGCCCCTTCTGCCGTCATTTACGGCCTCGGCTCCAACTCGTCAGCAGCTGAGCAAATGCGCGAAGGGCACGACTGCAGTGTCACCGGCACGTCGTTGTTGCTGTTATATTCGCTACATTGACATACTGGCACTTCCTCTGAGATGCGCGTGTAAGGACGTGGCGGTGTACGGTAAAGATGAAAGGCTTCGCACGGCAGGCAACGTGAGTCTCCCTTGACGGCAGAGGGCAGATACTGGCGACCCTTTCAACATCCTTGTCTCACCGTTTGGCCTATGCTGGCACATGTGTAACAGGGACGACCCTGCGGACGGGCAAACAACGTTGTGCATGCTCCAAGGTCGGGGTCACAGGTGCTTGTCGCCAGTACGGCGTATTGACCAGCGACGCTGCTAGCAATGCACATTCGGGTGTCGGGTCTGCGTTCGTTACAGGAGCACCGGTGCCGCGTTGTTACTCCTTTCCTGATGGTGCCTTTGGGCAAGAGAATGAATCCGTTGCCGCAGGGGCAAACCCTGCAGGCCACGCCCCTGAAGCCCAAATTCAGGGCCGTGTAGAGTACACGATGCATAAGTGCCAATCGAGCGCAACAGATCCACCGCCGGCACCAATACCCACTACGCTTGCTCGAGCTGTTATCACCCGACCCTACCACCCGGCCAACCATCCCCTACGCTTCCTTCATCAATGACGATCGGCCATGCGCCCTGCAGTTTCAGTGGGCCGGCCAACCGGGAAGCCGTGACGTCGCTTGAGCGGTTCCTCGCTATGTATGCCACCCTAACTCACACCACGCAAGGCCACCAAGAGCTTTCACAGCTCCACCTCCAAAACATCAACTCCAACACCATAGGCCGCAGGGAGTATGCACTGCACGCATACCAGTAGTGGATAACCTCCCTACCGCCCACAACAGCCCCAGGTTTGCTGAGGCGAGCTGTGCAGCTGCCGAAAACCCCGTTTATTGTGTTGCACCTGCACCACCACCATCTGAACCCTTCCAACCCTTGTGACGCTCCGTCGCACCCCCTGCACACAAGTCCACCCTAACCGTACCTTCCACCGAGGGCACCGACACACGCCACGCCACGCCAATGCGGCGTCACAGCTGCCACAGCTCCACCCCCGCCACATGGAACTCCTCCTTGCCGCTCAGCCGGGGGCTGCCAAACGTGTCGCACGAGTAGCTGGCCCCCTCCAGCAGCTCGTTGTCAAGCCACAGCGCAAAGTGCCCGCAGCCGCCCACACCCAGGCCCTCGTGCGTGGAGAACTGGAAGAAGTCCGTCCGGCCCGACCCGCCCGCCGCCGCCGCGGCAGCGGCTGCTGCTGCGGCTGACGCTGAACCTCCGCCCGCTGCCTGCTGCGCCGCCAGCGGGTGCTCCGCGCCGCTGACGTCATTGTACGGCAGCGGTCCACCGCCGCCGCCGCCACCGCCGCTGTAGCCGCCGCCGCCGCCACTGCCAATTGCAGCGGCCTTCGGCCGCTGCCAGGCGTAACGCACGCGTTGCGGCTGCAGCGTGAACACAAAAGTCTCCCCTGTGCCGTAGAACTTGGGCCCCGGCTTCCACGCCTCCGTCGCAAACGCCCCAAACACGTGCCCCGACGCGCCCGCCTCCCGTACAATCAGCAGCGTCGGCGCCCGCCCCGCCGCCTTGCGGTACAGCGTCCGCAGCGAGATGCCGTCCCGCGCGCTGCCGTACAGCAACTGCCAACGGCCGGGGGCAAGCCGCGCCGGCACGGCGCCCGCCAGGCACCTGACATCCTCCGCTGTCATTAGCGCAGACGGCTCGGACAGGGACGGCTCCCAAAAGGTGGCGGGCGTCATGGCAATTCCGACGCGCGGCTTAGCGTTAAAGGAGCTGCTGCGGCTGTCCAGGCCGCCGATGCTGGTGCGGTGGAACCCGCCGTTGGCCGTTGACGGTTGTCGGCTGACGCCGGGCATGCCGGACGCGTCCGGGTCCAGCTCGCCGCGCTCCCACTGCGCCAGCACCGTGTCCTCCCACGACTACAGGCAGGTGGGGGTCGGGGACGTCAGGAATGGGGATTTGCAGGGCACTGCAGGCAGGTGGGTTAACGTCCAACTTCTGCACTGTGCTCGTCATACGTCGTACTTCAGTCCGGTGCGCACTTGTACGACGAAGGGGACGCTTTGCCGCATCCTAGGTGGTGTAGAGGTGCCCACATGGACCGCATCGAGGACCTAACATGCGCTGGTGGGCGGAAGGTGGTGTCCACCAGTTCGAGAGGACACACGTGCGCGCACCTGCCATGCGATGCCTGCGTTGAGGGACTGCAGCTCGTCCCACGTCCACCCGCCGCGCTTAGGCTTGAGGCCCTGCAAGGCGGGGTGAAGTTGTGGCGGAGCAATACAGTGGGCGGATCGAGCCACAGAGCAACTTGCAGAAGTCTGGGCCCTATTCGGCGAGGCTGGAGCAGCGGACCAACACCCGATGCCATGACACCGTATCTCCGCCAAACCCAAGCACAAAGCACAAGTGAAGGGAACTACATGATGGCTCTGGCCGCTCTTGCGCGCGTCATGCCAGGCCACCTGCCCCACCTGCACCCCTGTGCCCTCAGTGTCCGAGCGGTTCCGCTCACAGCAAAACCCCCGCGCCCCCGCCGTACCATAGCTCCCTTGCCGTACCTGCATGCCGTACTCCAGGAAGCTGACCACCAGCGCCGCCAGCGTGGCGGGCGGCACGCTGCTGGCGTGCAGCGGGCGGCCGCTGGGGTGGCCATATCGCTGGGCCTTAGACAGCGGCCGCGCGGTGTCCTCGATGCGCAGCACAGGGCCGGTGTCATTGAAGCGGGCGCACGTCCAGCGCAGCTGCGGGCCCAGCGCTGCGTGCGACATCCGGGACAGCAAGCGGGGCCATGGGGTAAAACGGGATGGAATAATGTAGGTCGAGGTAAGAAGAAATGACGCGGGGTTACTACGACGCCCAGAGGGGTACGCCGCTAGGTTTGCATGCCCCCGTCGAGCCACAGTCAGACAGTTGGAATCTTCCCTTGCACGTAGCACCACCTGACCTACCATGCCCTGCCCTTGCCACGCCCTTGCACCGTCGCCACAGGACCCACACTCGTGCCCTCCATGACGGAACTATTAAGCACGCAGCGCCGCCTATCCTGCCAAACCCACGCCCTCCTACGGTATCAACCGAAGTCCGTAGAGGTGCAGGACAGGGCTTTGCCATGCCCATTGCCGCCTCGAGCCCACACCAGCTGTGCGCATTGTCACCTTGCACGCAGCATTACCGGTCCTGCCCCGCCCACGCCATGCCGCACCCAGGCCCCCTGATCCCCGCACCCGCACCCATTTCCGTCATCACAACCAACGCACAGTACCACACATCCTGGCCCGCCCTTCTGGTGTGTCCCCCAGGGCCTCACCCGTGCCCTCCATGACGTTAAGCACGCGGGCCAGCGGCGCCATGTCCACCCGCGGCCACACTGGCCGCGAGTGCACGTTGACAAACTGTGTATACTTGGACTCAAGCTCTACGGGGGTAAAGGTTGAGCGTTTTCCATGGTACCTTTCAGAAGGTGGATGAGTACGGGAGAAGGCAAAGGGCAACAAGCTTGCGCCTCGTATCCGGACTTGACCTACGCATTCAGGCCGCCTTCCTCGCGCCCTGCCCGTGCGTACCCTGTTTCCCGCACCCCACTCACCGTACCGCTGCCCGTCGTACATGGTGAGCACCGTGTCGTACTGTACGGTGTGGGAGAAGAGCGAATAGTAGTGCAGCGGCTCCGCGGGCCGCAGCACTACCACCCCCACGGCCGGGTAGCGCTCCACGCTGGGGGCGGGCGGCTCGGCCGTCAGCGTGTCGAAGCCGCTCACCACCTGCGTCGTAGTAGGCGATTTGGGGTAAGTCAACATCACATCAAGCTGGCAAGCAATAAAAAGTCCGAACTGCATACGCACGCATAAGGGTGACGCCGCTGTGGGTTTTTAATCAACTGCAGCGGCCCGGCACCCCGGAAGCGCTAGCGCCTCGCCGCACTGCCAGCCAGCTCGCTGCTTAACACACTGACCGCTTTGCACAACAGCACCTACAGCACACCCCTGACGTACCCCCGCCCCACCTACCGTGCACTCCCCTAACAACTCCTCGCCATTGATGCGTACCCCCTACCCACACGCCGCACCTGCTTGTACTCGTCCTGCCACTCCTGCCACACCGCCTCCGGGTTGGCCAGCACCGCGCCGAATCGCGGCAGGAAGAACGCGAACTTGGCGTCGCAGTCCTTGGCCTCGTAGGGCGCGGAGAAGCGCGTGCGCTCCACGCTGTTGAGCCAGCACACCAGCTTGAGCGCGGTGAAGGCGTCTCTGCAGGGGGTGCACACGCGGGTGCACGGGGAAGTGCATACCGGGCGCACATACGGTGAGCTGGGCTAGATTGCGCGCACACGTAAACCATGTTGGAGTGTGGTGACCGCGGGCCAGCAGCCCTTTATGTGCCCTCTATAAGCCACCCACCACATGTCGCTTCCAGGTGCGGGACAACGACAGCAGGGCCAGTTCCGGGGACAACCATTTGCTCGGCTAGTATGTTTGCTGCTGGCCCAATTCCTTTCCTCTGGGGCCGCCCTTCAGCCCACCCACAGAACCCGCGTCCAACTCCCGGCCCCACCTGACGTTGCTTAGCTTGTCCTCTGCCCCGTGCTGTGCCACCAGCTCAGGGGTAAGGAAGGCTTCCCGGAAGTCGCCGATGCGGGCCATGTGCCGCAGAACTGGGGAGCGCGTGTTTGGGAAGGCGGGCGGCGTTGGGTTGGAGCAGCTTCCGCCCGGCCTGCCGGCAATGCTGTCGGACGGCTGGACCCTGTACCCATGCGCTCACCCGCCAGCCCAGAGCGCACCCACGCGCCCACGCACCTGCCTCATGCTGCAGCGCCAGGGACCGGTTGATGTAGCACCACACGGACAGAAAGCTGCGGAGAGTTGCGAATTAGGATGGGTGGTCAGGTACCAGAGGCAAAAGGGCGTCGACGTTGTATACGGGCGAAAACGGTCGGGGCCTTGTTTTCTCTGAAGGCCCACTTTTGTCCAGAAGGCGGTCAATGAACAGATCGAAACGGCCACATCAGGGTGCAAACCTGCGTACTAAAGCAGCTCCATGCTCTCTTAGCCCCACTAAAGCACAGGTATACGGCAGCGTCACATCGCAAGGGCGCCTGCCATGTCTAACATCTTACCTGCTCAGCTACTTCCTTCCGTTGTTGCCTCACCTGTCCACATCAAAGTGGTTGGTTGTCACCGATGGGATTTGTGCATACGTGTAGACGGGCCCGGCCGTCCAGGCTCCCACCTGTGTGGCAATGGGAGTAGACCATGACTGTTACTGCAACCATAAAGGAACACCGCCCTTGGAGTTGTTAGCATGCCAGGGGCTCCGCTAAGGGCCCCCCGTTGCCACGCGCAAGGCGGCGGCACCTTGAAACGGTCGCAACGCCATGACCAGGCGAAAGGTTTTGCCAGGAGACCGTCTTATGCCACAGCACAGTGGCTAGGGCCTCACACAGACATCCAAGTATGGACATCCAGGTCCAGGTTACCCGGAGCCAGGTTGCCCTTTGCGCACTCAGCCAGGGCCGGATGTCTCATGCATGGTTACAGGTAACCGTCGGCCCCCAAACGCGCCGTGTACCTTGATGGCGTTGAGGACCAGTCCGGTAGATGTGTCGGACGGCTGCAGGCGTGGCGGGTTGCGCCCCGCCTTGTGGTGGGTTAGCGTCCTGGGGACGTTGACGGTGTGCGCGTAGGGTAGGCGTTGGCCATGTGTCCAGACCAGCCACGTCGGTCAAAGGTATGCGGATGCCTGGCACATAAACACGGCTGCTATTGCCTTGTGCCCCACAGTAGGATTACAGTGCGTGCCTGGAACGTCACACAGGGTGGTGTGGAGGCAGGGGCTGGGCGATGTAGCCCCCCCTTGTGCGCGTGCGGGCAAACTTTGCATCCTTTCCGTATGGCCTCAGCTGATGTGAGCCATTCGTATTGCAGCATACAATTTGGCGTTTCTTCGCCGTTGAGCTCCTTGCACCACAAGAGACCCACTAGCTCAACACGAGCGGCAGTATGCCTGGGCCACGGCACTGGACCGTGTTACACGAAAACCAACAGGTAGCTCGCGCCAACGGCAATGCAGTATGGTACTCGAGCACGGGTATGCATAAGGCATACCTGGCATGTGGGTGCGTGCAGTCTGTGACCAGCACCTCTTCACCTAGGTCGTGAGAGAACGGCACATAAGCGAACGCGGTCTTCTGTGTCGCAAGACGAAGCCCTACAAAAGCTAACTTGACAATTAACGCTAGGATAGACGCGATGGCTAAAACGAACAGCGCGGTTGCGATTGGCGCTGCGGGGACGATGAGCATGGTTCCGGTAGGTATTGCCTACTTTGGGGGTTCCCTACATAACAGCATCTGTAGAATAAGACAGGAGCAACCTGTGTCGTTTGTGCTTCGAGCCAAGTGTGCAACGTGGCAATTCTGAAAGGCGTTAAGTGCACACTGTGGTCTCGGAGTGCATGGACCGTCACGCGGTGCACCCTGCCTGCCTGCCTTCCCGACTTGAGCCCAGCGCCGAGACACTACTTGTACTCCTGGGCATTAGCCTTTACGCTTACCTCTTGACGCCACGCCTAGAGCAATTGAAAGCAAACCGCAACTACCTCCGGAAAGTTTCTCCAACCACCAGAATCAGCCGCGAGACCAGTCTGGGAGTTCTTGACTTTGCATCCAAGCCTAACTAGAGACAGCTACTCCTCGTGCGGTTGGAGGCTTCCCTCGCGGATTCGTCGCTGCCTAGGTTTGCTCACTAGCTCTTGACGTTCACAGCTTTTTGACGCCCCGGCAATAAGGATGCCCAGCTGGCCGGTGGCGCTGAGCGGCATGTTTGCGGCAGGATATGCCGCTACACAGGCCCAGAAGGTCGGCATTGATTCACCTTCGCTTATCGTTGGCCAAGTCCTCAAAGGCCTAGGAGGAGACGGTTCCTCGTATCCTGGAACACCTGCGCGCGTCGGCGGCACGGGCGAGCTGTCAGTTCTACAAGGCGAGGTCGACAGGCTGCACAAGCTCCTCGCAGACGTTGTGCGCGGTCAAAAAGGCGGAGCAGGCTACACCGTGATACACACAGGTACATATTGTGTGAATTAGCACATCGTCAGCCAAGGTCGGGGAATTGGTTGCCTGCCGCAACACCCTGCCCCCTGAGCCATGCGCACTCTTGGTCACCGTCCTCCCTACTCAGCCCAGCGGGTACCTGCAAGCTCAGGACAGCCACGCTGGTGTCGTACGCATGTAAAAAGGTTACAACAACCTGCTTACGGCGGCGGGGTGTGCCCTATTCTTGTACTGCTCATGCACGGCCTCCGCCAACGCGTGTGTTAGTGGCACCAACGCATCAATGTCATGACGCAACCCTGGCCACCCTTCCTACGCTGAGTTTCCTGAGCTGCTGCTTGCAGGCCGCGGGGGCTGGTCGGTGTACATCATGCCCGCTGCGCTCGCTGGCGGTGCCTTCTACCTGTACGTGCGCTACCGCGGCCTCAGCTTTTCCGACTTCTTCGTGGTCACCAACAGGTGCGTGGCACTGGTGGGAGCCTGTAACTTGATCACGCAGCAGGTCTGTCCGTGCAGCAATGACTGCAGTCAACGCATGACTCTGCACATGCATGGCAGTGGGCTACACCGGACCGCTTTCCCACCCAGCGTTGCAGTTGCAGTCTTCTGAACCGGTTTCCAACAATTCCTTGCCTTTACATCCAGTGGGTGCAAGTGTCGCAACAGCCAGCGCATTTGCATCCCGCGCTGTGACATTTGCCACACACCGCGAACTTCAACGCCCCTACGCACTATATCCCCCTCACCCCTGACCCACATCCCTGCCCAACCCGCCTGCCCCTGCCACGCCCCGCAGCTCCATGCAGAAGTTCCGCGAGCTGGTGTCCGGCAGCTTCACGCAGCTGTGGGAGGAGCTGCGCAAGCACAAGGACGAGTTCCTGTCGCGGCTGTCGGCGGTGGGGCAGCAGCAGCAGCAGCTCATCGAGAAGCAGAACGCCATGGATGACCGCCTCAAGCAGGTGCGTCGGTGCCGGTACAGAAAAACCGTGTTCGGTCAGGCCGTTGGCCTTGTCTATTGCAGATGCATTATGGTTGTCAATGGACCATCCACAGCGTCGCATGGCGGCGCCCGTCTTGCAGTACAAGTACGACCATGTTGCGCTGCCACCGAGCACGTAATACGGTATACTGGTGGTGCACATTGATACGTTTTCACCACTGAGGCGCATCACACCCACCGACAACAATCCACACCGCACGCACCCCGCAGGTGGGCGACGACGTGGGCGACATCCGCGAGACCACCAACAACATCGACGCGCGCGTGGGCCAGATGGACCACACCATGCAGCTCATGGCCAGCGGCGTGGCGCGCGCCAACGAGGGCATCTACCTGCTGTGCGCCGCGGTCGCGGACGTGACCCGCCGGGTGGGCATGGACAACAGCAAGCTGCGCAGCTACGTGCAGGCCACGCCGCCGCCGCCGGAGCTGGCGGACGCTTCCCCCGGGCTGCGGCAGCTGCTGGAAGGCAGCGAGAATGTCACCGTGCAGGGGAGCACCGTCATCACGCAGATCGAGGACAGCCCGTCCGGGAGCGTGAGCGGGTCGGGCGGTGTGGGCGCCAACGGGGTGCTGTCGAGCAGCAGCTCCATGCCGCCCGCTTTGCGGGTGGAGCTGGACGACTGTGGGGTCATGTACTCGCGGCGGGAGGTGGCGGGGCCGCCGTCTATGAACGGGCGGGGGATAATGGGGAGCATGGGGAGCATGTGGCCCAACAGCAAGCTGCGCGGCCTGTCCAACTGAGGCGTGCCGGCGGACAGCGCTGGCGTGTGGCGCTTGCCGGAGTAACCGGTATGTGGAGGAATGGCAGGGGAGTGAGGCGAGAATTGCATGTCTTTCGAGTTGGGGTGTCGCACTGGAGCAGAGTCGCAAACCAATAGCGCTGGGGAGGGGATGTGGGAGTGGGGGTAGTGCAGGGGCACGGCCTGCCATGCAGCTTTGCAGGGCCTTTGATCCCTGGCTGCGGTGCATAGCCAAGGCAGCCGCGTTCGCATGGAGTGCATCTGGTTTTGCGTTTGACGTCGGCTGTGCATAAGCATGTGTGGCGTGTGAGGGTGTGCTGGTTCGTCGGCAGGAACGCTATCATGTGGAAGATGACTGCTAGGGGCGCATTATGTGCCAACAATGCACCATGACACCTTGGCAAACCTTGGCAACCTCCGGTACCCCGGGGCTATGTCCGCGTGTTTACGACCGGAACAACCAGTCACGTGTGTGGTGTAAGGTTTCGAGTGACTACGGGTCATTTTCCATTGTTACGTCTTGAGTGGCAAAGTTTGAAGGAAGGAGCATGAGTTCCCAATCTTCCCATCTTATACATAGACTGCTGCTGCATTGTCGGCTGTTTCGGCGTCGTCCTGAACGAACGCACGTGTACCATCATTGTGAGTCTGCGGCTCTGTACGCAGAGGGCAAGGGTGCCCTGTGCTGCACGCCGGGTTTGCACCAGTTTGAACTTGTCATGTAACTCCTTGTGGTGCAAGACAGCACGGTGCGCGGAAACGCGTACCGGTATGGTTTTAAACCCTTACATGCCCCATACCCAAGGCGCACTTGATTGCCGCAGCAGTTACGATATCACGTGCTGGTTTAGGCAGGCCCAGATATGCCCGTTCTGTACGCCGTTTTGAGGTGTTCAGGAGCTGCACTCGTGCAACTGCAAATGGCTGCAAGCTACGGAGTGATCAATTGGACGTCGTTGGACGTCGTTACGTCGGACGGTTTCGGAAGAAGGGCCCTAGCGCAGGGCCCACGACCCACGGGACTGGGGGAGGTCTCAGGGGAGGCCTCCTGCAACCGTCGTGAGACCTATTGGGAACCCTGGAATCTAGAACTCAACAGCGACGCTCGCTGGATGGTTAGCACGCCTGCACCATATGCAGAAAGCGTTTCTATGCGTAAGATACTGCAGAAAGGCTTGTGGCGTGGCCCCCTGAGAGGTAGGGCCAAACGTGGCGGCTTCGCTGGGCTTCGCCTACAACGACTGTCCGCCCACATGTTGGTCACGATCGTGCACTAGGCAGCGCCTGCAAGTAGATACAGTGTCCTTACATGACACTGCATGGTCTGCAGCAGCGGAGCGTCCAAGGTCTGTGCCAAACCAGCGCGTGGGACCCCAGGTCTAATTCGCACCGGGTTGCGGTGGGTCGTTAGTGCACATGACTGGCATTTATGATTTTATTATTACAATTGCACCGGGCTTTGTTGCCCGAGGGGCCATTTGTGTCCAGTTGCTGGTCCTCGCGAATTGTGACAGGACTTTCCCTCCGCTTCGCCTTGCCTCGAACGTGCCGCTGTGCGGCTGCAACTTACATACTTGTAGAACAGAAGAGTTCCTAGTCGACAGGGGTAGCGCGCGGCCTGTTAGTGCATAAGCCTTCGCGCTTCGTCAACCGTCGTGCGCGCAGACCTTGAGTCGCAGCGGAAGCTATGCCTCGGAGCCAATCTTGCCTAGACGCCCAAAACCTAGGTAGACTGCCTCGTAACGACGAACTCCGCATGGTAAGTTTGGGTGGGGCAGAGCTCTCGTATGCGCAAGCCCGACAAGCACGTCGCGTCGAGCTTGGCGCGGCCTGCAGCAGAGGCTTACTAGGTCACAGCATGGCACAACATGTCATACATAGTAACATTCCCATCTCATGACCACTCAGTAGGCGCACGGCCGGCGCGATTCCTTCGCTTGGCGGGCACCCACGGCGGGTGTCGATGGCCTAACCATCAGAATGGCCAGCAGCGCAGCTAGTGTCAAGTCACGACCTGCTTACACACGGTCGTGCATCTTACACTTACAACATGATCTCCCTGGCTGCTGTTCCTCCCTTGTCGCGCGAGCCGCAGGTTTCGTTGCTGCGATAGCGTTGGCAACAGTTGCCAACACAGCCTACGACCACCGCGCGCGATTCCGTGTGATCCTTAGCAGCAACGCCAAGTGATCCACACTATGTCATCTCAAGCTCCTCATTCCCCGGCGAGCTCACCGCCCCAAGCCCTCAACCCGGCTGCAGCCGCGCAGCTCGCGGCCCAAGCGCATGCCCAGGCGTTGGCTGCTAGCAGAGAAGCAGGCGAGCTAGCCCATGCTTCCGCTCTCAGCTTTCAGCTGCTGCATGATCAGCTGTTCGAGGCAGTGCAGAGCCTCAACCCTACTGGAGCCGGGCAGGCCAGCCCGGGTGCAGGCAGTCCGCCCGCGGCACAGGTACGCACGTGACCCCGGCTGTGGGGGACTGCAATTGCCGTCCGTACACCGTTACCGAAACCCTGGAAGCTATGGCGGAACCCGTCATCCTGTCATCTTGACAGACTTGTGCATACGTGTTATCTGTCCACTCAACACAATACCGGTAGCGGACCGCATGCGCATTCGACTGGTTGCGAGCTTACGACACCCGACACGTGTCGGTTCCTGCGCGCACGAGGGCCCCTGCCCGCGGAGCGGCGACACCTTGCAGACCTGTCGTACCTTACTCCACCTATACCCCACGGTACCATTTGCAGAAACATGCTGCCCCGAGTGCTTCCATGGAGTCCACCGGTGCTGGTGCGGCCGCTCCCGCCGATCCTTCTAGTGGTGATGGCGAAGGCGACGCTGCCGTAACCCCACCAGGGGGCGCCGTCTCGCCTGGCGGCGGCGGCGGCGGCGGCGGCGGGAGCGGCGGGAGCGGCGACGGCGGCGGCCAAGATCGCTCCAACGGCGACAACCGCACACCCCACGCTTCTGCACAAGACGACGCAGGTGAAGAGACGGCCGACAGCGCGGGTGAGTGGCTGGCTTTCCCTCCCAGCTGCTGTTGACCTTCAGCGGTTTGTCCGTTTCGTCTTGCAAGTAGAGCCGGGAGAGGTTGGAAAGGCGGGTGCGGGACTGAGTGTGTGCATCTGTGCAACTAATGAGAATGCATGCACATAGAAGCTATGGCATAACACCCGTCTCGCGAGCTACAACAGGCATGCTAAGCTCTTCCCCTTGACGCCCTCGTACGTAACGCAGTCCTGGTGGGCGTGCACGGGAATGCCGCCCACCAACCCACAACCGCCAACGACCAATCGGCGCCACCAGCCCACACCCAACCGCAGCCCATCCCGACGTCCTTCCAGCCGCTTGTCGCGCCGCCAACCGCTGCCGCCCGCCGCCCAACTGACACGTCCTTTGGCGTGCCGACAACCGGGGCAGCGCCGGCGGGCCCCGGTGCCACGTGGCTGAACATGACAACCACAACGAACACCACAAACGCGGCGTCACCCCCACAACACCAGCAACACCAGCAACAGGTGCAGCGGCAGGACCAGCCGTCAGGCGCACGGAACAGCGCGGGCGGTGCTAACACCCACCAGCTGCATGGCATGTCAAGCGGCGGAGGGGCACCTACGGGCAGCTTCAACAGCAAGGGCTTCCTTAGTGCCCTGGGCCTGGGCTCCCACTACTATGGCAGCAGCGGCGGCGGGGCTGGAGGGCTCCTGCTGAGCACGGCTGGCGGCCCGCCGTCGGCGCACCAAACCCAGGCGGCCACAGCCGCCATTGGCGGCCAGGACACCCCCAACCACCAGCAGCAGCATCAACCAGACGGCCCCGGTAACAGCCCCTACCAGTTCCCCTCTCCCCAGGCTTTGCAAGGCGTGCAACAACAGCTGCAGCAGCAGCACCAGCAGCAAAACCAACAAGCGAGCCAGCAGCCCCGCTCTGCTTCCCCATTCCTGCCCCCCAGGCTGGCCACCAACGACCTCGACCTTGCCTTCACCAACTTTGCCAACCAAGACCTCATGGACACAGACTACATGCAACCAACCACAGGCGGTGGCAACAACCCCTGGGGCCTCGACACCTCCCACAACTTCTTCTCAAGCTTGGGCGGAGTCAGCGGCGCCGGTGCGTCCATTTTCGGTGCTGCTAACCCACAAGCTAATACACAGGGTGGCGGCGGCGGCGGCGGCGCTGGGACACCTGGGGATGGCCGTGGGAGCAACGTGTCTGGAGGTGGCGGCGGGGGCATGTGGGGCGGCGGCGGCGGTGGTATCAGCGCCGGGGGTGGACCTGGAGCAGGAGGAGGAGGCGGTGGGGGCGGCGGAGGCCTGGGTGGCTTTTCCACGGGCGGCTTCCCTGGTCTGGACACTGGCGGCGGCGGCGTGGGGGCGTTCGACCTAAGCAGCATCCTGGGCGGAGGGAGCTGGAGCTCCCAGCAAGGTAAGCACGATGGCAGCTGGCTGGCGTGGCTGCATGTGCGACTGACCGTAACGCGGTTACCGGTGGTTCAGAGCGGCCAAGCGGGGTTCAACTACCGTAAAGGCGTTGCGTTGCCGGTTGCATGGAACGAGCTGCATTGCACCATGTGACTAGCTGACAGCATTTGCCCTCACGGTTTTGCTTGCGCGATTGCCCGACTTGCGTGTATGCGTGCACACGTGCAGGCATACGGCGCGACCGCTCCATGCAAGACCCGCCCAACTCCGCCTTCGATGCCTCAACGCTGTTCCACAACCCCCACCGCATGAGCGGAGACGGCGGGCCCAGCAGCGGCCTGCCCCCGCCCTCCTCCCTGTACGGCACCAACCAACCGCACTCCAACAACCACAACGGCTACAACACCGCCAACACCAACCAAGGCCCAGGCGCCGGCGGCGGCGGCATGGGCTTTTCGTCTCCTTCCCAGTTCGGCAACCACCACCAACCAACCACCGGCAACGCCTTCCCGAGCAACGCCAACCACGCCAGCTCGTCCAGCAGCCCCCTCCGCATGTCCGGTCCACCCTTCCCCCTGCCCCTTTTCTCCGAACCCCCATCGAACCCCACAACCACCGGCCAAGGAACCAGCTCCACCATGCCCCCTCTCAATCTGCGTCAACACACATCACCTTACGGACCCATCACTAGCGGGGGCTACCTGTTCGGCGCCGCCGGCGGCAGCGGTGCCGGCGGCGGCGGCGGCGCCGGCGGCCTCTCCAGCGGCAGCTTGAGCGGCCCCCACAGCCACATGCTGCGCCCACAGGTCACCTCCGGTCCCCTGGGCCCCATGGTCCCCCTGTTCACCGGCACACCTCCCGCTGGCCCCCTCAAGCCGCCAACCCACACCCCGTTTGACCTCAAGAACGTCCTCACCAACACGACGGACCCGCCGAGGCCGGCACGTGGGCGTGGCAGGGGCTCCCGTGGAGGCAGCGGCGGCGGGGGGCCGGCGGCGGCGGCGGCTGCAGCCGCGTTCGCGGCCGCCGGTCGCGGCGGAGCCGACGGCGACGGCGACGCTGGCAACAGCGGCGATGAGGCCGCCGACGCCGGCGAAGGGGTTGTTGGTACGGCAAGGAGGAGCGCCAGGGGCGGTTCTCGCGGCGGGCGCCGGGGCAGCGTGGGCGGCCAGGGTATCAGGACTGGTGCTGCTGTGGCAGGTGGCGGCGATGGAGTTGGAGAGGGTGAGGCGGGTGCTGGCGGCCCGCGGAGGAGGAACTCGTCTGTGAGCGGCCTGTCGGCTGCGCTGGCGCCGGGAGCATCTCCTGTGGTGAGGAGCAAGAACGGAGGCACGTCCAAGTTCCGTGGCGTTACCAGGTGAGGCAGGAAGGGCAGGTATGAGTGTAGGCTTGTACGCAGTGCGGAGCCCTTTGACAGCTAGCTTCAGTGCTCAGCTTCAAAGCGGGGGCGCCGATGCCGTGCAGGCAGGCAGGTGCAGTAGATGAAATTGAAGACGAGCATCCGCGAAGGCAAAGTGATTTCACTTCACAATCTATTTGATCCTAATATGCAGGCATCGCTGGACCCAAAAATGGGAGGCGCACCTATGGGACTCCACCGTCGCGCGGAAGAAGGTCGCGCCGGGAGGCCGCACGCGCGGGAAGCAGATCTATCTGGGAGGTGAGGGTACAGCGAATAAAATTAAAGCCTTACTGGACGGGCCCCTCGCTGTCAACCTATGGTGAACCTGCGTGTGCTACCTGAATGACAACTTTCCCGCGCTACACAGCTCAGAACCCAATTTGCCTTGCCCACTTTTCCCCCGTTGTACTGCAGGCTACGGCACCGAGATGGAGGCTGCACGCGCGTACGACAAGGCTGCCATCGTGTACTGGGGCAGGGAGGCCGTCACCAACGTGAGTGGGTGTGGCCGTGTGGGGTAGTGCGCCCCTGGCGTGTCTAGTTCTTCTGTTGTCCCGGGTGGCCTCAGCACGTCAGCAGCACGCAGCGCTCTCTCACTGCGCGATTGCGTTCTCGGCCTGCATCACCCATTTCCTATTTTACGCACATCGTTGCCCTGTCCCACACCACCTGTTCTTGCGCAATTCGCACTGACAACCCACACGCCACAGCTACCGACAACGTTACGTAGCATCCGCTCCCACACACTACACCACAAAACCCTTGCCGTACCCCCCTAACCGTACCGTGCCGTACAACGCCGAACAGTTCCCCATGGCGGAGTACGAGGACATCATGGAGGAGCTGCAGGGCCTCAACAAGGAGACGGTGGTGTCCATGCTGCGGCGCGGCAGCTGCGGCTTCTCCCGGGGGGCCAGCAAGTACCGCGGGGTGACCAAGCACCATCAGCAAGGCCGCTGGGAGGCCCGCATCGGAAGGGTCGCCAGCAGCCGATACGTGGTGAGTGACCAATCTTGGGTTGCCTGGCGTGGTGTTCCCTTGCTTGCAGCCGCGGTCGTGGCACGTGGGCTGTGCCTGCAGCGGTGTGCTGCACCTGCTCATGTGTATTAGCGTATGTGCTCCTCGCCGGCGAGCTGCTGCGCCTATAGCGTTTTCGCGCTGCTGCCGGTACAGCAACTGGGGTTACGCATGTCTCCCATGCAACCGGCATGTCCGACAGCACACAAGTCTTCAAGGCTCTCAGTCCCACCTTGCTCGCCCTCCTTCGCCCTTGTCCCACGTTCTGCTGCAGTACTTGGGCACCTTTGAGAGCGAGGAGGCGGCTGCGCAGGCCTACGACTACGCAGCTGTGTACCACAGGGGCAGCAAGGCCGTCACCAATTTCGACGTGCGCAACTACATCGACGTGGTCACCGGTGGGTCCGGGATCACGGAGGGCACCTGCGGCTGTGTTGTCCTTTTGCAATCCAGGGGCTGCAGGGGTTGCTGGCTTGTCTCTGGGGCTGCTCTGAACGCTGCCTGCTACGTACCGTGTCACAGGGCATGTTTGTCTGCGTTCTGATTCCTCGATACTGCGCCTTGCACTTCCTGCTGCTGGAGCCGGACGATCTTTGGTCATGCTGCACGAGTTAGCATGCGGTCCTGGATCTGTGTGTCGCGCTGTGCCGTACGGTCTCCCCATGCGGGCGACCTGCTTCCATTGAAGTCCTTGTCCAAAGTGGGTACTAAGATGCTTTCGTGTGTTAAACTGCTGACCGGAACCTTGCCGTACATGTCCCCATGCAGGCGAGCTGATGCCCCTGGAGTCCATGGTGCAGGAGGTGCAGGTGGGCATCAAGCAGGCCATGGCAACAGACGCGTGGAAGGAGGCGGAGGCGCTGGGGGCGGGCAGCGACGATGAGGAGGACGAGGGGGGAGCTGGCGGTGGAGGTGGTGGTGGTGGCGGCATGCAGCAGGGGCAGCAGCAGCAGGCGCTGCCGGTGGCGGCGGCGGCTGGGGCACGGCGGCTGAAGCGGGAGCACCCAGAGGGGCAGCAGATCGGCGCCGGCGGCTCCGTGTCCATGCAACTGCAGCAGCAGGGTGAGCGGTGTCGACTGGAGCATCACTGTTATCATCATGATCAATGCTTTTTCGCACCCGCCGACGTGTGGGACTTGTCGACATGTGGGACTGTGTTTCTCTTTGTGTATAACTCACAGGCCAGCTGGTGCACCTGCCCACGGTTCCCCTTGAGGCGCGCGGCTTCGGTCCCGGGGAGGGCGCGGCGGGGCTGTTGCCCGGCGGAGCGACTGGCCAGCCAATGCCGGGCGGCGGAGGCGGCCCTGGCGACCACCCCCCGGACACCTCTCCCCTGTCTCGACCCGGCAGCCGCAGCAACGCATCCGAGACCACCCTGCTACCGGTAAGCGACCATATGCAAGCTGCTGGGTTACCTGTGTTGGAAGGTGAAGCACCCCGCTTCCGGCTGAGAGGCCTTGGCAGCGTCCACGCGCCCTACGCTGCAAACACCGTAGCACACCTGCGTGCTGCACACTGCGCCCTGTTGCTTGGCACACGGCCACCACGCCTTGCCTTCTGCCGTCGTGTCCCCTGCTTCACGCCCACCTGCATGCAGCCCCACGTTGCTGCCCTCTGGTCCGCACATCATCTTCTTGGCTCACCTCCGCCCCTGTCCGCTGCCCCTTTCACCTCTCCCTGCAGCTCGAGCGCCACGCCAGCGCCGCCGCAGCCCTGGGACCCGCCTGCCTGCCGCCCTCCTTCCACGCCCCCACCGGCCCTCAACAGCTCCTCAACAATACCATGAGCCGGCAGCTCAGTGCCCCCGCCGCCGTCGGCGTCAGCCCGCACAGACCCGCCAGCCTCAGCCACCCACCTGCACCTGGCCACGGTGGAAGCTACCCCACGGGTGGCGGACCTCCTGCTCCACCGCCCACGCCCAGCTCCCATCACCACCACCAGCACACCGGCCACAGCACGCCCACCAGCGCCATGGGGCCTCCAGGCTCGGGCCTGGGTCCGGTCATGGCTTCCCTGACCTCCATCGTCAGCACCCTGAGCCCCACGCACCAGCACCCCCACCCCCACCAGGGCCCGCACCCCAACCAGCAGGCCTCATCGCCCTCGTCTTCGGGCACGGTGCCACACACGGCACCCCCGCACCACCAACAGCACCAGTACTACCACACACAGCAGCACAACCAGCAGCAGCAGCAACAGCAGCCCGGGGGCCCAACGTACATGCCTTTGAGGCCCCTAGGCCCCCAACACGACACCACGCCACAGCACTCCATGGGGCCTATGGTGACTGGTTCCGGCAGCAACCCCATACGCCGCACAGCCACCGGCAGCCACTCCCCGCCCCCATCCTTTGTGCCCGTGGGCACGGGACCGGCCGGCTACCCCGGTACGACACCGTACGGCAGTCGCACGCCGTACCAGTCACACATGCAGTCGCCGCCGTACGGCCAAGGAGCAAGCTCATCCGGCCACGGCTTTGCCGGTAGTCAGTCCATGCCGCCGCCGTCTCCTATCAGCAGCCACCACTCCCACTCCCATGCCCACATGCCAGCAAGCGGGAGCCACGGCGACCTGGGGAAGCTGGCCGGCGGCTGGGGCGGCCTTCAGAGCAGATCGTCGTACGAGCAGCAGCAACAACAACAGCAACAGCAGCAGTACAGCCAAGGCCCGTACGGCAGGCCCCCTCCGGCGCCTGCGTCCCAGCCTCCACCATCGCTACTCTCAGCTGCAATGCGCCGCACAGGCTCCCAATCGCACTTCCACGGCCAGCAGCAACCGCAGCAACAGCAGCAGCAACAGGCTGGTGGCTATGGCGGGGGCTACCACGCAGGAGGTGCGCCGTACGGAGGTGGGGCATGGGCCCACGGCGGATGTGATGGCGGCGCTGCAGCAGGCCCGTTCCCCAGCCAGCCAGACATGGGCCAGGATGCTGGGGCCGCCGCCAACGCTCAACCGCCAACCGCCAACCGTCCGGGTGGTCCCGGCAGCCTGTCGGCCGACTCCGAGACCAGCACCAGGTGGCCCATGGGTCAGGGCGGCGGAGGCGTGATGACGCCCGAGGCGACGGCGTGGGGCTGGGGAGGCGGTGGCGGCGGCGCCAGGCCTCCCTCTGGCGGCGGCGCTGCCAGCAGCGGCGGCATGCTCGGGCTGTTGATGGGCGGGGAAGACACTGGCGGCGGCGGCGGCGGTGGCGGCGGCCAGCACCAGCAGCAGCAGCAGCATGTGGCGGCCATGCCTTGGGACGCGCGGGGCCCGGCCAAGCAGCGGCGGCTTGACGGCGACGGCGTCGCGTCGAGCCCCCGCCAGTCGCACCAGCAGCACCAGCAGCAGCAGCAGCTGTCGCAGCTGCGCCAGGCCAACATGCAAATGCTGGGGGCTATCTCGCCGCTGTCTAGCGAGGTCTTTGCCGCGGCGGCGGCAGCCGCTTCCGCTGCTGCTACGGGCGCTGCCGGCAGCCCTGCGCAGTTTGATCCCAACCCGTTCGGCTCGGCGGCGGCCCGGTCTGCGCAATTGGGGCAACATGCGGCACCGTATGAGGGTGGTAGTGCTGCGATGGCGGGGTCTCCGGCAGGTGGTGGTGGTGGACAACAGCATGTGTCGTCGCCCCCAGGTGCGGGGCACAGGGGAGGTACGGAGATGCAGCAACGGGCAGAGGGGCCGCTTGGTGAGGCAGGAGACGGTCGTGCAGAGGGGGCAGAGCCCATGCAGCAGGGCTGAGGTGCGAAAAGGTTCGGAAGGCATGTATGGCACATCTTTGTCATTTAACCGTAGTAGTACTTCTGCTAAGTGCAGGTGATCCGGATTTGTGGTGGCGTTCTATGAAGGTGGCGGTTGATGTCATAAAGTTAGGACTGTGTACGGCGCATATGAGGAAGTGCATTTTTTGCCGATGGGGCTTGGGGTTTCTCATGCAGACATGCTTTTCTCTGACCCCTGCTGTCCTGCGTACCGTAGCAAAGGAGCATGGCGATGCGCATCCTGGCCTGCTGGCAGCTACTACATATATGTCTTCAGTGGTTCTCGTTATCTGCCCTTGGGGTTTGTGATACTGTGACCTTCCACGCGCCCGAACACCATCCTTTCCTTATTCCACACGATGTCACACTGCGGTTACCATGCCCGCGCTTTACAGCATATGCTGTGTACATACTGCACGAGCCGTCTTTGTATGCGAGTAGTTTGTTTTCTGGTCTAGCTGGCTATGGTCCGAGCAAGTGCCTGCGGCTGTGTTCAGGCATTTTTTGGTACCCTCCTGTTTCCGGTACTGGCGCCGCACAGCATTTGGCATACATCTGATGCACTCCCAGGTCCCAGCCACCTGTCAGGAATTGTGTCTCTTACCAAACAAACATTTGTAGCGGGTGATCCAGGTTCTTGGTCTTCTCCATCTGTTCCTACGTAGCTTGTGGTGCGTCTGGGCCTCGGCACTAACGGCATGCATGCATCCTACAGGTAATCGTTTTGGTCGGCACGTGATCTATGAATAAGGCGGGTACGCCCGTGTCCATGGGGACATGGCGGAGGCGTGAGTTGGCAGGCACTGTGCGGGTCTGATTTTCAAGTTTTGACAAATTATGGTGCAGCTGCAATTTTTCGGTGACCCACAAGGGATTAAGTTGCTGTTACCGATGAGCTGACGGACTGGAGTCTCTTGTCCCGCGGACATCCCTGTACGTACGGCACCCTTACCCTTGTGCAAGTTGACTGCATTGAGGCGGGTGATCGCCAGCAGAAGTCCACAAGTCAAGCGAACTCCATTACGGCTGGCTTGGCAGCTTGCGTGTGAGACTGCTTTGTGTGCTAACGTTTTGTCGTTGTATACTGTTGTATACCAGCTAGCAGCGCCTCTCACCGTCGTCGTTGTTATCACAAACGTCGCATGCCAGCCCTGAACAAGGGAGAGTAATTCTCATTGTAACAATCGTCACACGGCAAGGAGTCATTGCAAACGCCTCGCGTGCGGTGTGCGCTTAAACCATTCGGTAGCCAAGGGTAGCCAAGTGCCCGCAGGCCAGGGTACCTCCCCGATCGCAGGCCTACCCGCAACCGTGCTTGACCGTGGCCGGTGCCGCCCACACAGCTAATCTGCCAACTCGACTGCGCAACCGGTCGCAAGGCACTGAGAAAGCATGACCCGCAATGGTGCAGTACTAGAATACAAGCGTACCTGAGCTGTTTCCAAGGTAACACTGTCACTCCCTAGTGCCTACCCGCCCACACATCTCTTCACTTGATGGCTTGCCGACTGCTAGCCGCACACAGATCTGTGACCCTTCTGTTTGTAACCATCATGACAACACACCGACGTACAATCACCCTCTCCACTCTGTGCCCCACTCCAACAGTACACCGATACTTCAGACAATGAATGACAGGCACTGCAACGCTCAACTGGTACTGTACAAAGCACGCTAGGAAGGCACGCACGCACAAGCGACTTTGAAACGGCCGCGATAATATGCAAGAGGAGGGGAAAATTACGTCGCGTAACGCAGTACACAATGACCACAAGGCACGCGGCTGACTTGCAATGCAAGCGGTAGGCCAGGCCAGCCTTTTCCTTAGGCCCCATTCAAGGCCCCCGGCAAACGATTACACACAATCTGGAACGAACCAACGCACAAATAAACGCACGCGGCACAGTTAGGATTAGGCTCGTACGGTAAAGCAGCATGTTGGCGACAGCAACGCAGGCGTCTTGCAAAGTGTGCAAAAAAGCATCAATGTGTGCCAACAGATGCAATAGGCATGAGGCAAAGGCCGTTTCAGCCACGCAACGAGGTCGGCAAATGCACGCAAACCGCTCTCAACTTGCAGCAGAAGGTGGGCGATGCCATATTGAGGAATGCACGTCAAATTTGTACGGCAACCACGGACGCTGCAACGGAGGACGTGAATCACCTGTGCCCACATACGTCCAGACGAGACCCGTCCACCTGTGTATACAGACATCCCTGCAGGGGCCCTAAGCTACATGCCGCAATGCACCCACTGCCGTGAAGAGATCTGCGATGCCAAGGTCCTTAGCTCACAAACACCAACGTCCTTAGCTCCAGCAGCAACCCTCCAACCTACCTCACGCAACGACAGCCTCCCACATTGCCTGCATCCATCAGTACCTGCCCCGTCGGAATACCATTTCAACAGCGCCCCTCAAACCATCCAACATCCCCGATGTCCCCCTTCCTTGCTACTATTCCCATCTCATTCTGCCGTACCACGGCGGCAAGCCCCCAACCACTCCCCTCTTGCACTCCCGGCTGCTGCCGCAGCCGCTGCTGCCGTTCACCTCCCCGCCAGTCCACTGTAGTATACACTTATGCCGTTGTTGTCTGCTCATGTCTTTTCCGAAGTAGGAGCCCTCTTGTGGTCCGCCCACCTACTTGACGTATATCCTGTTGTTGGCCAGGTCCAGCACCAGTCGGTCGGCGGACAGCAGGTCGTAGCCCAACACCATGATCGGCTGGTCGCCGAACCTGGGGGGCGAACACAGTGCACCGCTTAGTGTGTTACTGCATGTGCATGTACGTTGTTGAGATCCGTGCCCCAACACCATGATGGGCTGGTCGCCGAACCTGAGGGTGGAGGAGGGGTGAACACAGTGCGTCACCGAGTCTGTTCATGCAGGTGCATGTGCAATATCGAGTTCCGTCCTGCAACACCGTGTTGGGCAGGTCACCATACACTGTGGTATAGGTCGTGAAGGGCGGGCGGGTATCGCCAAATGTTTTGGAAACGTGCTGCGCCCATCGCACACCCAGTGTTGGTTGTGTGGCTGGTTTGTGGGTGGCAGCGCGGAAGAGGACACGCACAGATGGGAGACGCAGTGGCCCCCAGGAGCGCGAGTGCGAGCAGTTGACCAATGAAGCAGGCAAAGCAGCAGTACGAGATGCTGTATGGGCGGCCAAATAGCGGGGCAACAATAGGACGCACGGCGCGGCATATTTGGACCAGGTGTCAACTTACCCTAGGGCTGCGAAGCTGGGGATGTCCCGCACCATGACGGCCAGGGACCGGGGGGCCTCGAACGTGCTGCCTGCACGAGTCATGGCATGCAACAAACGGACATCAGGTTAATAGCTGGTCCTTGAGGTCGGTTGACTGTGGAAGAAGTCCATGCACAGCAGCGCTACAGCAGCGGGCAGTACGTGGGTTGCTGGCCAGCGCTGCCTTGCCAACACGTGGGGCCACCTCCAACGTCAGTGAAACATCTTCCCTCCAACGGCGCTTGTCATTCCAAGCTAATGGCAAGCAGCCTTCGCAGTTGCACCTCCCAACCCTGCCCCGGCCCTGTCCCCGCTCCCCGCGGTCCGCCCCCAGCACGTCGGTGACCAAAAAGACACTCCTAGCGCACACCTTCCCCCCTATACCGTAACGTTTTACCTGAACCACCGAGCCCGCCATGCATGACCCTGCCACCCACCTTCCGCACCCAGCACCACGTGCAGGTCTCCCCTGCACATGCGGTTGACGCCCCGCTGGCCGTCCACGCCCACCACCTGCAGCGGGGCCGTGACGAAACACGCGGCGGACAGGTGCACATGTCCGTGTGTCTTTGCGGTGTCCCATGTGGATGTCCCCAACGCTTGGCGCCCATCCTGGTTGTGTGCGAAAGCTGCGAAGAGAGTGTCATGTAAGTTACCTGTCCTTTTGTGCACCCTAACGTCCCCCAAAGTGACCGCGCTGCCAGGGCAGCAACGATGGACGCCCAGCTTCCCACACCGTGGCCCACCGCGACCAATTGCCGAAAGCTACAAGCCCCTGCCGGGCCCCATATCTGCTTTCCCTCCCCCACGCACCTCCTGCATCTGCAGCCCGCGCCCCTGCCTGGGCGGCTGCTCCCGCCCGCCCTCCGTGCCCGCCCCGTCCCGCCGTACGCCCGCCAGCTCCGCCGCCCGCCAGTTGAGGATGGAGGTGCTGGCGCCCAGGTCAAGGATGGCGGGGAAGCGGGGCGAGCCGTTAAGCGACACGGGCACGGCCAGCAGCCCACCTGCAACGGGAAAAGGCACGTGGCGAGCATTCACAAGTAAGGCGGCGAACTGCACTGCGTTACCATGAGACGCAGGGTCCCATCGGCAACGACCATCCACCGGCCGAAACACTAGAGCTAAGACGGCGCCAACGCTTGAACCCGGGTCACATATGCATGGCTATGGTAACCAGCTTGGACTGTGCACAAAGCAGGGCTGATGACAACACTCGGACCACCACCAAGATTAGGATACTTCTGCCCCGGAGCATGCGCCTTTATGGCACTGACGTCCACCTTCTATACTGCTAACCCACCAATGAGCGCCTCACACGCCACGCCCTCCACGTCCAGCAACGATCATATGAATGGGCAGCATAGCCACAGAAACTGCAACGCACGGCTTACGCGCAACGCAGACGTCTACAACAAGCACACCTTTGAGCGCCTCGCAGGCCAGGCACGTCATGCCCTCCACATCCAGCACCCCCTGCGCGATGTGCCCCGGGGGGTGGAACCACAGCCGCTGCCGGTCCTGGCACACGTCCACCTCCCACTGCCGCAGGAAGGACAGGCCCAGCACGCCGCCTGTGGGGAGAAGAGGACCATCTTCGCTTTGGACGGTGTACCACCGTGTGGGATCTGCAAAGGTGGGTCTACTCACTTACGCCATGTGGCATGTACGTACCAGGTTCCAGGGGGACTCTCAGGCAGGCCTATTGCGGCACGAGGAACAGCACCCGCGTAGAGAGAGCACCCGACAGCCGGTGAGCTAAACCGTGGCTGCGAGGGGGACAAAACACGCAGGAGCAGCAGCACTCACCCACGTCTACGTCGTGGTCGGACTTGAGTGTGGTGACGTACCCCTCGCTGATGGCCAGGGGGGCGGGGCCCAGGCGCAGCGGGGGCAGCCGCACCTTCTGCCGCACCGTCATGCCGCTGCTGTCCACGCCGCGGACGGCCTGCCATGCACAGCAGGAGACGAAAGGAGAGGAGCAGGTAATGCAGGTAATGCAGATACCAGCAAGCAAGTCCTGCGATTCCGGCTGCGCCGCACTATGCAACTCTGCGCTGCATGGCCCGTACTATCATCCCCACGAGCAACACATGTGAGAACCAGCATGAACTGATGTCGGTCTACAGCAACGACGCCAGCAGTTCGTCCAGAACCTTCCAATCCCCGCTGCCGCTCCCGTTACTTGCCCGTTTTGCGTTGGCCCTCCGCTCCAATCTACAAGCATGTGACTGCCTTCCTGTCTCCTAACAGCCAAACACCACCAACTCTCCCCTCCTTCCTGCCCACCTGGCCGTCCAGCGGCGTGAGGCCCAGCGTCTCCCTCAGCTCCGACGTGATGAGCGCCCCGCTGCTGCCGCTGTCCAGCAGAAAGTTCACGAAGCCAATGTCCCCCACGTCTGGAAGTCAACGATGTTTGGGCAACAACGGTTCTTTTGGGGCCGTGAACGCAGTGACTGGGGCGTGGGGCCCATCCACGTCGCTGCAAAGGTGCTTTGGTCACGGCGTGCTCATTAGTACAGCAGTAACCCAACACTGCAACGGCGTTTAACCAGCAGTGCAAGACGGCACGACTCTTGTGCGAGCGCATGCACCCACCGATGGGCACCACGAAGAAGCTCTTCCCGGCGCGTGGGTTGCGTGGCGTCTTGCGCAGCGGGAATGACACCGCTTGCGACCGCTCACGCACCATGCCCTCGGCGCACAGCCGCCGCTGGGCGGCCACGTCCGCGGGCAGGTCGGCCGGGGCGTGGCCTGCGGGGAGGGAGGGAGACATGGACGAACCGTGGCAAGGATGAAAGCTGGTGCGCGTGTGACAAGACACGCGTAAGTGGAAGCACAAAGGACAGGTGCACGGCGGGGGTGCGGGCGGAGCTCTGGCACGTGGTGGTGGCCGGATTGGCACAATAAATGCAATCCTGGCAGTGTTGCAGCATGGCTTCGGTGGTTGTGCCGTGTGAAAGAGCAGCAGCAAGGGTACGCACCTAGCGCTGCAAGGCGTGTTTTGAGCGCCGCGTCCGACAGCTTGCCCACCAAGAGCTCCTCCCGTTCCAAGGCCTCCTGGTGAGCGGCAGCGCTCAGAGCCGCTAGCTCTTCTGCAGTACGTGCTGCGACTCTCCGCTGGTGCTGGAAGCAGTGTCTCCGGAACGGGCATGCTATCGTGGCGGAGGACAGAACGCCCGCGCCCCGCGGTATTGGGCGTTGACTTCCACGCGCGCCTCTAAAGCGGGGGAGCTGAGAGCACTTGAGATGCCAGGTCATTCTAGCAGAGCTGCTCAGGAAAAGAGTCAGGCCGGACCGAGGAGCTTTGCGTCAGTGCCAAGGACGAGATTCCTTCACGCAGGGCGCTAGTAATTGGCTTGAGAGGTTTTGAGAAAGGAACTACACTGCCACTGGCACAACCTGTGGGCATTTTTCAGCCTGATTTGCGCTTGCGGTTTGCTTCGGTTCGCCCATGGGTTTTTGTGTCTTAGCGACTAATTGCAATGAGCACTGCATAATCATAAAATCGTATACAATTGCGGTATGGATGCTGTATGTGCCCAGCAGGTTCAGTCCCAGCAGCCACAACTCTCAAATGCTCTTTCGCGCACGCCACCTGCTTTCGCCCCAACACGGTCAGGACACAACACTACAGCAAAATCTGTCCTTGCAACAAGCTGAACTACAACGCGTTCGCGTAGCGGCAGCCAAGCAGCACACGCACAGCACACAGCTGCCGTGCCCGGCACGCAGCCAGGGCAGGGCTATAACAAGGGGCGGGTCAGCCGCCGCCTGCACCACCGACAAGCAACGCCCAGTACACCGTGGCTGGCTGCTACACAGTAAGCACAGCACCTGGGGCCGCATGTCTGGCCCGCCCAGCCCAGCTCTGGTCGTAGTGGCACCGCCAGGAGACCCCCTAGGAGGCGGCCTCAGCAGCCCCCACAGCAGTCCAGACGTGTCGTGCGAGGGCTATGTGGGTCAGGGCGCCGCGCCGGCAGGGGAGTACCACGACTGTGACTTTGATTGGGAGGAGCATGCGAGGGCAGTACGGCACGTGGTGGACGAGCAGGAGGCGCGAGGGCGGGAGCTGCAGCGGCTACAGGCTGTGCATCAGGCCTCGCCTGGCCACATGCAGGGCCCGGCCGCGGACGGGAATCAGGCTGGCCTGCCCACAGAGGCCCGGACAGGTTGTAGCAAGGAGTCCGATTCAGGGCATAGCGGGCACGAGAAGCTCGCCGGGCAGCAGGACCAGCACCAACGCTCTACCGCTGCGGTCCCCGGGGAGCAGCCCCAGCCGGCGGCAGCTGCCGCCTCCACCGCGCCGCAGACCACGGCAACAGACACAACCGCAACAACTTCAGCCACCCTCCCCGTGCCCACCGACAGCACCCACCCAGCAGCACCCAGCACCTCGCAGGCCGTAGCAGCCTACGACCACGCCTCCTGGGAGGAGTTTTACCGCGCGCACCCCTCGGCCAAGTTCTTTAAGGAGCGGCGCTACCTGCTGCTGGAGTTCCCGCAGCTGCTGCGCTCCGATGCGCCCCTGCACGTGGCGGAGATCGGCTGCGGCTGCGGCTCCTCGCTGCTGCCCGTCCTCAAAGCCAACCCCAGCTCAAGAGCCACAGGTGCGGTGCTGCTGAGCTGTTGGCGGCCTTACTGCCTCCAGCAGCCCCCGTCCGCGCGCGCCCCGCCTTGCTGCTCCTTCTACCGGCCGTACACAAACATTCATCAAGTAAGAAATATTTGCAAAATCGCTAATGCAATGGTGCGCACGGCACTTGCAGGTACGGACATTTCGTCCACGTGCCTGGAGCAGCTGCAGGCAGCTGCCCGCCTGGAGGGCATCGCCCCCGAGCGCCTGCACCTCTTCCCCGCCGACGCCACCGACCCCTCCCTGGCACCCGCCTTCGCGCCCATCGCCGCGGACGCCCTGCTCATCATGTTCACGCTGTCCGCCGTGGTTCCGGAGCAGCAGTTAGTCATGCTGGCGCACGCGTACGGCTCGCTGCGACCCGGGGGTCAGTTGCTGATCCGGGACCACGGGCTGTACGACATGGTGCAGCTGCGCATCCCGGCCGAGCAGTGGGTGGAGCCCAACACCTACAAGCGGGGCGACAAGACCATTGCGCACTTCTTCTCCACCGAGGCGCTGGCGGAGCGGGCGAGGGCGGTGGGATTTGAGGTGCAGGAGTGCAAGTACGTGACAGGTGAGCAAGGGGTCCGGCAAAGCGTGTTGCGCGGTGTCACAGATGCGCACCTTAACGCTCAGTGCCGGTGAGGCACTTCGGCCGTGGCTACGCTGCCTCAGAAGATGTGTCTTGACGGAGACAATTAGCAGTAGGAGGACCCTTCCGGCTGTCCACTTACATCGGCGCCCTTCAACAAGACCAGCTAGGCAACAAGTTACCGTCGCGCAAGCATGACTTCTACTGACGTGCCGTCCTGTTCCGCCCCTGCTTTCCGCAGTGGTGAACCGGAACCGCAAGAAAGGGCAGGAGCTCCGGCGGGTCTTCGTCCACGGCGTGTTCGTGAGGCCCGAATGAGTTGGCGCCGTGCATGCCTGTCGCCGGCTGTAGCAGGGTGCTACCGGCATGCAGGGACAAGGAGCCGTGGGTGAACAGTGTTTGTCCACTGTCTGAGGGTGCAAGCTGTTTTCCTCAGCATGCTGTCACGCATGCCGGACGAGGTGCCGGGTTGCTTGACGGAAGGGGAGGTGGATGCGGTTTTTGTGGAGCTGTGGAGAGGCTTGCTCTGTCAAGGAGTGAGCACTGCTGCTTTGTCAATTGCGGCTAGTTTTCGCGGTGATTGGTTGAGCTGCAGCGAGCTGTACACGCTAGAGTGAGTTCCAAGGGTTAACCAGGCCAGCAAAGACCTTCCGGGGTCCTATACCGTTCCATGTGTATCCAGCGCTGGGCAGTTCCGTGTTGGGGTCAAGGGCGTGCTAAGGAACGTCTCGCATTCCTGATTGGCTTGTGACCCGAAGAGGGAGCAAATCTGAGGAGAGCATGGCGCAGCGGCGCGGGCGGGCACTTGCGCCTGCCGTCTCTACGACACCAGGTCGTACGGTAGTAGTCAGTGCAAAGTACCCCGTGCAGCAATATCATACAGCACCAAGGGCTAGTGTTACCACTGCGCATGTGACCACTGCGCATAAGTGTGGAAGGGGCTCGCTTTGCCTACTGAGGCTGTCGGGGCAATTTGCGTTGTAACCATTGGTGTTGTCCACGACAAGCGTCTCCCTTGCAGGGAAACGCTGGATTCGCAGCGGAAGCATCTGCCGCTAAGGGCGGCAGCCTAACAGCAGAGCTAGAACTTGCGCGATGGCGTTGCGTGAGGTTGCAACGGCGCTGCAGGGCACCTTAGGAGACTTGAGAGCACTTACATCCAACCTTCAAAAGTATGAGAGTGCATTTTCAGCGGACGCTAAACAAGTCTTCAAGGTGGGTCTGAACTGCGCTCAGCAATGTGGGTCGGGCCTATAAGACGCAGTCCTTATGAAATTTGAACAAGAGGCAGTTTGAATGGCAATCTATGCAATGTTATGATCAGGGCACAAATGAAGCAGCGGCGAAAGTCGAGGAGGAGCTGGTGGACCTGCCCAACGGCGAGGGGATAGCAGCATTCTTGGCTACAGGTTGGTGTATTGCTGGTCATGATCAGGTCCCGTTAAGTTCTGATTCGTCTTCGGGCGACTTGGCTAACCCCCGGCATGCTGCACATGCAGGCGCAAAAGCAATCAGCCTTAAGGGCGCGCTGCTTCAGCTACAGCACTCTGTTACAGCAATGAACTCGGGCACGATACCGGTGCCGCGCAGCTCCAAGGTAAGGTGTCACACTACTCCGTAACTCCACCACCCACCAGCATGTCCCTGGCTGCACGGTGAACGGGAACCGCCAGCTTTGCCATAACAGGCCTCCTTTGCGATGTGCAGGAGGAGCTGTCGCGGATACACGGGGTGCTGCTCAGCGTAAAGATGAACTCATTGCAGGAGCACCTACAGCTGGTGACCACCCTGCGGAAGCTGGTGCGTGGGCGGCGCTCACAGGGGCATATATTCACTCTCAGCTCCTGAAACCATGCTTGGAGATACCACCTTACTCCGACATACTCTCTGACCACATCAACTTGACCAGCTCCCCATGTCCGCCGCTTTGCCTCCTGCCTCTGCTGCTTGTTTTGAGGCGGAAACCAGCTTTCCCCACTCCACCTGCCCCTGAGCCTACATCCAGCACCCATACCGACAGAGTCTTCCCGTCGCGGCCCCAACACCCCCCTCAGTGCACGGAGCTGGAGTCCCAGCAGCAGGACATCTACCTGCTGGAGACCAACCTGGACATTGCTATGCGCAGCGTGCTGCAGCAGGTGCACGGCAGCAGCAGCCTGGAGCCGGAGGTGGGGCCCTCAGGGGGACGAAGCAGGGGCAGCGCACTGGAAGGGACGGGTGCGTGCACGGGCAGACCGCGGTGTGCTGATGCTGGAACAACCAGCAACTCCATGTGCAGTTCGAAGCCGCGGTAGCGCGGCCCTACCGACGTGCATAGGGCCCTTGGCATAACACGGCTACGGCCTGCGCAGTGCATCCGCACCTGTTCAGCCCTCCCCTGCGCGTGCTGCCGCTTCCAGGTCCTGTCGGAGGAGACAGCTCGCCTCGACGACGCCGTTGCGGCGGCTCAGTCCAGAGGCGCCAAGCAGGACGCGGACGTGGCGCTGCTGGCCCTCAACTCCCTGGCCCGCCTGCACGCCAGCCACGCCGACCCAGAGGAGGAGGAGGCAGACAGCGACGGGCCGCACACGGACGAGTGCGTGGTGGGGTCAGCGGGGGCGGGGGGTGAGGAGGACGAGGGGGAGGAGGAGGAGGAGGAGGAGGACGACGATGACGATGATCCCTTCTTCATGCCAATGCCTGGGGCCATCAAGTGGGCGGAGGCGTCCAAGTTCAAGGAGCTGGCCCGGCCGCTGGCGCCGGAGCAGCCGGCGGATAAGCAGTTTATGATTGTGATGGAGGACGGTGGGTGGGGACGTGGGGGCGCGGGGCGGGCGGGGATGCGGGTGTGGCAGATTGGGTATGAGCGGAACGACGGGGCTGACGGTGCTTATGGGGCAAGGCTGTGTTTTAGGGCTGGGAGGTACCCGCCACAGGTACACGAACCGCTTTGAGCTTACAAGCACGTAAAATTTACAACTTTTGCCTGATCACCCCGGGTTGCCGATCCCGTTCAACCCGCAGAGGAGCAGAGTCCGCTGACGGTTGCCATTCCCGGCGACACGACCAGCAGTTCCACCGTGGTTACGCCTGGGGGGGCAGCGGCGGAGCAGCAGGGGCCGGGGCAGCGGGTGTCGTACAGCGGGCAGGGCGCGGCGGTGGCGGCGGCGGCGGGTGCGCTGGCGGCGGCGTCCCTCAACTCGCCAGCGGTGAGCCGGGGGCGGGATGCAGGGGGCAAAGGGTCTCAGGGTAGGTCAGGGCAGGGCAGGACAAGTTCAGGACCAGATGGGGCATGTCAGGGCAGGACAGGGGCTGTGAATTGTGCTCAATGGTGACGGTTGAAGACGTGGAGACTGTCTTGTGGCCACCACCCTTCGGCAAGACCTACGGCGCACATGCACGGTTATGGGCAGCAACTTACTGTTAGAGGCCCGGCGATGCAAGCAGCGCCTGTGGAGTATGGGAGGCTCTTGGGACGGTTCACCGGACAGGTTTGTCACAATCCCGCTTACTGCGCTGCTTCTACATCCTAATGACTTTGCCTCCCTGCTTCAGGGTGCACAGCCAGACCTGCTCCCACCTGGTCCCCCTGGGGAGGCCGAGGCGGTCCCCTCGCCGGGGCAAGCCCCCGACGCCGCAGCCGCTGCGCGCGCAGTCTCCTCCGACGGGACAGCCGCAGGCGACGCCGCCCAGGCAGCAGCAGCTACTGCAGCAGCACCGGACGCGGCTGCCGCTGGCGATGCGGCCGGTGGGCCGCCGACGGTGGTGGTGCCGCCCGCGCCGGGGGCGCCGGGGGCCACGCAGGAGAGCCCCGCGCCACCGGAGAAGCTGTCGCAGTTTGTCAACTTCCTCAACGGGGAGAACCCGGGGGCGTGCATGTTCCACGCGCAGATGCGGCTGTCCCCCGAGGGCTGCATGAAGCTGGCCAACTTCCTGCGCAGCAGCGCCAGGGTGCGCGCGCTGTCGCTCTCGCACAACTACCTCGGTGAGGGCAGGGAGAGAAGGGGCGAGCCAGGGGGGAGGTGCAGTGCGGCGGGGAGGGGCTGCGGTGTGGACTTGGTCCGCGAGAAGCCATAGTTTATGGAAGCGGACGCTGGCGAAGACCGCAACCATTGGCGGGATGCCGTACTAGGCAGGGCGGGGGGGACGGCACGCGGCGGCGGCAGGTGAAGGTGTCGCGGGCATGCTGTACGGAGGCAGTAGCTGCTTTTCATCCTTTCCGTGCAAAGCCCCTCCTTTGTTTTACTGCGTGCTGCACAGCTGTCACCAAGGCTTCCGCAAGCCAGTTCGGCGAGTGGCAAGAGTTTACATTTACCCTTTGCTGCCCTAACGCGGCCTCTAGGGGACGCTGGGCTGCGGCTCATTTGCGACGGGCTCAAGGAGAACAAGTCTGTCACGGCGCTGGACCTGCCCGACAACAACATCACGGACGTGGGCGCCGCCATCCTGGCGGAGGCCATCAAGGACAACCCCTCGCTCACGCAGCTGCAGCTGGCGTACAACAAGATCGGGGACCAGGGCGCCATCGCGCTGGCGCAGGTGCGGGCTGCACACCAGTGCTGCACGCAGTAATCACTCCTCTTGCTTCCCCTACATGCCATGCAGCAGAATGCCAAGCTGACGTAGCGGAGGTTGTGGTAGTTGCCTACGGGTTGTGGAAATCCAATCACCTGCGCATGTGCCGAGGCGCCTTGCTGAACGAGCCGCACGACTCCCCTGTAGGTGATTCGCACCAGCCAGAGCCTCAAGAAGCTGGGCCTGTCGTACAACAAGATCGGCAAGGCGGGCTGCCAGGCGCTGACCGCTGCGATCACGCAGAACCAGTCGCTCAAGCAGCTGCAGCTGCTGCCGGAGAACCCGGTGGAAGAGAAGGACGCCAAGGCGCTGGCCAAGGCGCTGAAGCGCAACAACAAATTCTCGATCAAGCAGCTGCTCGGCATGAAGGCGGACTGAGGCGCAGCCTAAGGCGTGGTGCATACTCGGAGAGCTGCAGGCCCTTCCGTGGCGGCCAGGGTGTCCAGTGGGGTAGCGGAGTGTATTAAGAGTGAGCGGCCGGTGCAGAGGCGGAACCTGTAGCCGTTGGCGGTGCAGTTTGGTGGAGAGGTAGTAACGGTACTATGGTCCAGGTTGCGTGCGTACGCTGCAGGCTAGTGGGTCGCATACTTATGGTGCAGTGACCGTATGCAGGACCTTCTAGCCGTTTAAGCGGCACTTGGGAAGCTCGGTGATTATGACGCAGGCGTGCTGAAAAGCGGCGGCTATGGCGGTGGCCGTGGCGCTTGCGGAAGCTGACGTGCTGGGATGGGGAAGTAGGGCGAAGGCGGGCAGGGCTGTGCGCAAGGGGCGGTGGCAGCACGCCAGCACCCACACACAGTGCGCAGCGTGCAGCTGGTGCACACACCAGCTCGGCGGCCGTCTGCCGCTTGGCGTATGGGGGCCGGGAGGGGTCCTCTAAACCTTATGACCGTGCAGCTCATGAACGCTCGGACGAGCGGAGCACTGCGGTGCGCGTGTTCGGGGTGAAGCTCTAAGGCGGCTTGGAGGCGTTCTTGCTGGGTGGTTCCTAGCTGTGTCACGGAAGCCCGGCCGGAATCGACGTTCCCTGGGTACGAGCGTGCGGCGTGGTGCGTGCGGCGTGGTGCAGGGGCACGAAGTAGCGTTGCGATGTAGGGTGTCATCACTGCATACCGCTTTCTGCTGCTGTATGCATTCGGATGCGTGCTGTGTGTCTCCAGTGCTCTTGCACAGCAGCACGTGTGCAGCGAGCTGGCAAGGGCCGTGTCCGCCAGAGCGTCCCTTGTTCTGACCCGTACCGTACATGTACAGTCTTGCTCTGGTATGGGGTGTCTACAGTAGTGTGTGCCTCATCCAGTACATATCACATGGGCTTTTGGCGACACTACGCGTCAACTGGGTTAAGGGCTATTCCTCTTGTGCATTAACCGCAAGCTTGCGGGAACGTGGAACGTTGAAGGCGGATGCGTGATCGGATGCGTTGTTCGTGGTGTAACAACCCCAGTGAAGTTAAGAACTGTGCTGCACAAGAAGTACGACACTGGCGAGCTGCTGTAGATATAAGCAGACCGCTCTCCCTGGCCCTTTGCTTTGAAATGGGCCGCTGGACGCGTGGACGACTGTGGGGCTGGTGTTGTGTGCTCAGATGGCTCAGGCGGTAATGGCTGTCACGTGAGGGACCTTCTCGGGTGCATAGGCAACTGTGGTCAGCATCTACCGTAGTAGTGAGCCTGACAAGCCATGAAGCATGAACTTGCATGAACCCCTGGGCACTTGCAAGGCAACCGGGAGCGTGCTGCCGTATGAGCACCGCACAAACCCAGGCTCAACCCACGAACAGTCTCCTTATTAAGTCTCAGTCTCCTTATCCACGGCAACTGAGGGATGGACTGTCTGTCAGCTTTACAGGGGCGCGACCCGTACCGTACGTGGCGTGGGCGTCGGAGGCTCACTATACGTTCAGCACCCGACAGCAGTCTGCGGGCACCCGGGACATACTCATACCGTTCTCGCAACATGCATGCTTCTCTCCCAAGGAGCGTACGTAGCCCATTAGTTTCGTTAGCTCTTTTCAGCTCTGCAGGCAGTTCCCTGATGTGACAACACAACAACACACGCCAGGGGCACAGTCGCAGTCTGAGGCTCAAATCAGCATCTCAAGCATCCCACCCCAGCCCTTCGTTCATTGTTCCACCCCTCGTGCATTGCTATCCGCGTCACACCGGCGCTATCGCACGCTATCTTACGGCCTTGACCCGCGCCGACCAGCGACCACTATCCATCCGCCTCCGCCCCGTGCGTCCTTGGCCCCTCCTCGGCCGCCCGCTGCAAGCTACTGCTCTCGCGTGCACACCCTCCACCACTGCACCGTCCTGCAACGCTCCGGCCTTCACGCTTCACCCCTTCTTGGCTCGCTTGGTGAGCTTCTGCTCCCCCCTGCACACGGGGCAGTACCACTTGCCCACAGGGTCGGCCTTGAGCCCCACGCACTCATAGTGGAACCACTCGATGGCGCACTCGGGGTTGTCGCAGCCCACCATCTGCCCGGACGAGGGCTTGTGGCAGATGCAGTAGGCGGGCTCGTTCTCCAGGGGCGCCAGCGCGGCAGCAGCAGGCAGCCCTCCGCCTAGAGACAAGAGGCGCAACACAAAAGCGACAAGGGCACAGTAAGAGTGCTTGGTTTTCAGCATGAAGGAGGATGCGACCCGGGTTGACGAATACTCAGTGAGGGCCCCGCCTTGCGCTCAAGGGGATGGGGCCTTCGCATACAACGGAATTTGGGAGGTGGACCTTGCGGAACAGTCCACGTGCGTGGGCTTCCGCCACGGCCGGAAAGGGACAGTACGTGCCTTCGGCCGCCGCGGGCGCCTGTGTTGGTTTGCAGGTACCCCACACACAGACAACAGCACCTACCTTCCTCCTTCTTGCCGCGCTTCTTCTTCTTCTGTAGCTCCGCCGCGCGGGCCAGCGCAGCGGGCAGCGCGCCCTGCACGGGTGAAGCCACAGTGTGTCATGGCCCATGTACCACGCCGACACTCCACATCAGTGCTTGCAAACCCAAGACTATCGGAGCGCCTCTCCCCCGATCCACGAGAACGGAAGCAATGGGGAGGTACCACGAATCCGGCCGAGGACTGAAGACCGCAGGTGGTCCTCGCCTTGAAATATCCATAGCAACCACCTACTCCAAGTCTCAGCCATCGGCGGCGTCCTTCCAACGCCCCCGTGCCCTAGCCCTCCTATTCACAACGAGCAAACATGCCATACATACCGTGATGTCATCCCCCAAACGCATGCCGTACACTGCCACTCTGCCGTGGCCTCCTCAGTGCGTGCCTTCCCTACCCTTCAAGACACCCACCTTGCGCGCGCCTCACTAAGCTCGCTACTGCACAACGCGTTGCACTTGCCCACGCTTTGGTACATGCTCCGTCATCCCCGCATGACGTCATACGACCCACCTTGGGCGCCTCTATCCCCAGCTGCTCCGAGGCCGTCTCGTCGTCCTCCAGCCCCAGCTCCCGCCGGTCCGCCTCGATCTCCGCGTCCAGGGCCTGAAGGGAGGAAATACAGTGCTGGCATATTATACATGCCTATATCACGGCTTTTGTTTAAGACTGGCAAAGTTTACCCGTTTGCGTACTGCTGGCGAATGGTGTTACAAGGAAGACCGCACCGCTCCTTATGGCCCCCTTGGCTCTCCGGACGCACCCTACTGGGCCTGTAACTGTAATTGTAGCTACGTCGACGGGCCGGGATGCGGGGGTTGGGTAGGCACGCGCTGGTCGCTGAAGGTGAAGTGGCTACCGAAGGTGGACGAAGGTCTAGGTGTCACGCGGCGGTACTTGAGCTGCAGTGATTCAGCTAGTAGGCCAAGCGGGAGCACAGGCCCGGCGAGGTATGGCGTGGCACGACGTGGCTTGCCGCGTGTCATGTGGCGTGACACGGCCACCGATATGCCCCATCATTGGCAAGTCTATAAATATGTGGTAGTGAGACACCGGTAGAGGCGGCTGGTACTAGGAGTAAAGCTGACGGTACAAGGTCCAGCACGCACCTGGAGGTCTGCATCCAAGGTGTTGATGTGCTTGTCCATAAAGTCGTATATCTGGTTGGCAATGTTCACCTGCAGAACGATGGGTGCACGTAGTTGGTAGGTTACTGCAACACTCAAGATCTGTTATGTGTGTGTGTGTGGGGGGGGGGGGCAACGTTCTCTTGCTGTTGCAGGTTGCCTTGCACGTACGGCCTGGAGACACGTGGGGGAGGCACGGTGTGGACGGGCAAACCCGGCAGCGTAGGTGATGTGTTGCGTACCTTGTCATCTGATAAACCTATAAGCTTCTTGAGTTGCAGCTCCAGGTCAAAGGTGGGTGGCACCTCAGTCTCTTCCCCCGTCTCTCCCTTCTGTCGCTTGCTGGCCGTTTGGGACTTCTCCACAAGCAGCTTCTTGTACTGTTCATCTATTTCGCGATGTAGCTGGACTGCCTTTTCGTCTAAGTCCCGAAGCAACGCGAGTCGTCGTCTGAGCTGCATGGGCACGTCGGTCGCCCGCTCTATGAACTGCTTGAGGTAGTCTGTCATGGTAACTAACGCTTGATGCTGATGGGCTAATTGTGATGGGGGCTACCTAACGAAGGCAACACACGTCACGTTACGGGCTGCACACGTTCCCGCCCAACGCAAATAGTAGTATTCGTCTTGT
>VFQN01000815.1_pt1 | contig 55904 bp, 75 predicted proteins | sample 3512371 | NCBI WGS metagenome assembly VFQN01 (sample SAMN10412370, study PRJNA504923) | tailings metagenome | isolation source: Replicate 2 from Balatoc abandoned mine | place: Philippines: Itogon, Benguet | collected 2017-08-28
TAGTCACAAAAGTGTCAGAACGTGAACACTATAGGCGTGGCAGGGGCACGCCAACACCACCTGGATTGTAACATATAAAAACAAATTGCCCGCACGCACACAGGATTTTCCAGCGCTGGGGCGTGTGGTGACAGCCACCGTCACGCGCCTGTCAGCGAAGGTGGGTTGGGGCAGGGGAGACAGGTCTCCCCTGGGTTGGGGTTGGTCAGGCGCCTGGTCCCTTTCCAAGTAACCCCAAGCACGAAGAGAAACCCCTGCACAATGCTCCGCACACCTTCCCAGTGTCTATCTGCGCTTAGTCCAACCAAATCCCCATGTACACCCCATGTGCTCCCCATGTTGATTGCCTGGAGCACCTACCTGAACCCGCTCCCATCTGGTCCTGCCGCCCGGTGCACACGCGCATTAAAAGCTCCCACATGGGTGCTGCCCCTAACCGCACCCCCGGCAATGCTCCCCGCCCGTGACCCCCACGCACGCAGGAGGTTGTGCTGAGCACCGGCGAGGTGCTGCCGTTCGACTACGTGGCCATCGCCACCGGCACCAGCTATGGAGACACGCTCCGTGCGGTGGGGCCGGAGGCAGCAACGCGGCAGGGGCGGCTGGGGCAGCTGCAGGTGGGTGAGCTAGCCCATCAGGTCGTGCCGGTGTGTCAGGTTCGTTCCGTTGGTGCCGGTATGCAATGGACGCCGGTAACGTGGGCCGCCTACCTGTTGGCGGGCGGGCCCGGCAGTGCTTGAGGGAGGGGCCAAACCCGTATGGTATGAAGCGTGCCGTGTACGACATTGCCGGTACACCTGTGGCCCCTGACGTGTGTTGCGTTGCGCCACGTGCCACCCCCGCTCGTTCGTTCCGCACGCAGCGCGTTGCTGACGAGATCAAGGCCGCCAGGCGCGTGGTGCTGGTGGGAGGCGGGCCGTCGGGCGTGGAGACGGCGGCGGAGATCGTCAGCGCGTTCGCGGGCAAGCAGGTCACGCTGGTGCACGGCGGTGAGCGGCTGCTGCCGGCGCTGCCGCCAAAGGCGGGGGCCAAGGCGCGGGCGTGGCTGGAGGCGCACGGAGTCCAGGTGGGGACTAATATCTAGTAATAATAGGAACACTACTAGCAATGTACTAATTGTGGTAATGGTTACGTCCGGGTGGGGCGCGGGTGTGGCTGGAGGCGCACGTACCGTAGTGTCCTGTCGGAGAAGGGCAGGATGTATGGCTCAGCAGCGGCCCTCTGTCGCTTGACTGTCGGGGTGCATGTGCGTACAGACAGCAGAATCTGCAAGGCCAGTAGGCCACACTTGCATTCTCCGTCCCGTGCTCGCCCTACGTAAATACCACGCTCCAACCCACCCACGCTCCAACCCACGCTCCGACCCACGCTCCAACCCACGCTCCCTGCCCCCAGGTGGTGCTGGGCCAGCGGGTGGCCTCCAAGCCCGAGGCCCGCGGCCCCGCCACCCTGGTCCTCAGCGGGGGCCAGAAGCTGTCTGCCGACCTGGTGCTGTGGTGCGGCGGCAGCGGCGCCGTCAACACCGGCTTCATGGCGCCGGAGCTGGCGGCGTGCCTGGACGGCAGGGGGGCCATCAAGGTACGGGGGTATTAGATATAATTATTATGAATGGGCGGCTGCAGGTAATAATATCATAAAATAATGTAATATAATAATACCCTCGTGCCTGGACGGCAGGGGGCTGCAAGGTGCGAGGGTATGAATATTATTGTTTTTATTATGGATGGGCGGCTGCAGGTGATAATATAACAGTAATACCCTCGTGCCTGGACGGCAAGGGGGCCATCAAAGTACGGGAGTTTTATTTCTGGATGGGTGGGCAGCTGCGTGCAGGCGGGCAGTGTGAGCGCTTCGCGCTCATGCATGGGGCCGTGCGCTCCGTGTCTTATCTTGTGGGTCATAGGGACCGCACCCTTCTGGGAAGCTGTTTAGGACAAGCCAAGGTACGGCACGGCCAAGCACGCTACGGCAAGAACTGCTGACGGATTGAAAAAATACGTACGGCGTGTTTGGTTGCCGTCAATCACCGGGCGTTGCACAGCAACACCACGCCGCCTCGGCTCATGTGTGGCGCTGTATGTTCGTTAGGCTAAAACACGAAGCCGTGCCGTTGGCGCTGTATGTATACGTGCTGCTGCATTTTGGTCAGTCTAAATCCAAGCCATCATGCAGGTCGCCGAACGGAACTTGGTCTTGGCGTAGTGGTTGACATGTCCGGCTTCGGCTCCAGCGGCAGGGCAAGAGCGACCGTGCGACTGCGCCCCTTAGCTCACCTGTAGATTACTCACCTTGGGTTTCCCCTTGATAAAAGCTGAGGGCGGACCAGCCCGGCCACGTCGGCGGCTGACAATGCTCCTAAATCGCATGCCATGACATGCTGCTGCATGCCCCCTGCCCGCAGGTGCACTCAACGCTGCAGGTGGCCGGCCAGCCACACATGTTTGCGCTGGGGGACTGCAACGACGTGCCGGAGACCAAGCAGGGATACTTTGCGCAGAAGCAGGCGGAGCTGGCGGCGGAAAGCATCAAGGTGCGCGCGGCGGGCATGGAACGAAGCTAGCGGGGACTGCGCGCGTGCTGCTTGCGTACCGCATGTGTGTGTGCGTTCGCTGCTGTGGGAACTTATCAACCCTGCGATCCTCACCGGCTAACCAGCACTGCCATGGTAGGTCACGGGGGCTGGCAGCACGGCTGCGTGGCTCATGAGCACCATACGGTACCGGTAGCCTCTGCAGTGTTTAAGCTCTATCTCCTTCAGGGCATGCCGTTGCAGGACGGACCCCCCGTCACGGCCCTGTGTAGTAGGGCGTAGCCCACACACCTCGTACTCCAGAAGGGGTGCGTTCCTGGCCACTCGGGTTAACCCACTGCGGCCCCTGCCACACCCTGCCTCCCTGCCCTCCCTGCCCCACCTCCCCGCACGCACAGGCGCTGGTGGTAGCGGCCTCCAGCGGCCGCCGGGCCCCCAAGCTGGGCACGTGGAAGCCCAACATGGGGTTTCCGATGATGATGATGTCGCTGGGCCCGGCCGACGGCATCTGCCAGATGGGCGGCTGCGTGTTCGGCGGCTGGCTGCCCGCCAAGATGAAGAGCGCGGACATGTTTGTGGGGCACACGCGCACCGCGTTCGGGCTCAAGCCGTGAGTCGCCAAGGCTGAGCGCGTTACTGGCCCAGGACAGAGTCGCAAAAGTGCCCTGCATACCGCACAGCGACTAGCTTTATACTATATGATCCAATATTACACTGTGGGCAAAGGTTTTATGTGTAGGGCTGTACGGTTAGCTTGTGAGCAGAAGCTGCGTACGCCGTACGTAGGTCGGAGTGAGTCCAGAGACCAGGGTGGCTTGTGTGCCCTGACCTGCTTGCTAGGGCACGGTGATCAGAGATATTACTTCTGGGACTGCCCGGTGGCGCGGGCAGTGGTGGAGAGCGTGCAGGACGGGTGGCCGGCGGGGTAGGGCATCCGGAGTGAGCACGTGTGGCTGGCTATCTAGGGCGCCTTTGGGGGTACGGTAGTGTGTGTGGGAGGTGGTGACCTTAGCTGCCCTCGAGGCCATGGAGGTGGGGAGGCAACTCTTTCATGCACGCATGCGGGAACAGATGAGGGGCAGTACATCAGTCCCCCAGTGACAGTCCTTGGCGTCGCAGGCCTCGCGCTGGGCAGTTGGTGTATGTGGGCGCACATGCGGGCGTTTGCAAATCTTTTTTTTTTCTGTGGAAAGGTTCTGTGGAAATCTAGGCGTGTCACGCATGGGGTGGGACGAGCGAGGTCGGTGCAGCCCACCCCTGGCTTCGGGCGGTGGACGGCCGCCTGGCCGGAGGCCCCTAACCAGGGGCCCCTAACAATGACTATTGCAAGTCAGGGCGGACCAGGAACCAGTGAACATTCGTTGCCTATCCTGCCTTGTTTGCCTGCTTGGTGTGGAGTTGTGCTTCCTTGGTGCTTCTGTGCGGGACGGAGGCGTCTATGGTGCAAGTGGGGTCTGTGTTTGTGAAGGGTCCATGGGGGTTCGGTGCACGGAAAGCAGCATCCGGGGGGCGCTACTGGCTTGTGCCCCGTACAGCTGCCTCATATCAGGTGCCCCCTGGGAAGGAGGCAGGGTGGGTGGGTGGGTGGGCACCACAACAGGGCTTGTGCTTTTTGGGTGTGTCTCAGTAAGAAGCTGTGTGGGGGCGGGACCAAGGCTGAGGTAGGTAGGCGAAGTTGAGGCCCGTTTTCCGTGGCCTACACTGTGGTGGAGCTGGCGGCTCCTGTCCGTGCTGCAAGAGAGGTGTAAAAGCCCGTGTCCCTGCGTGATGGCCGGGACCGGCCCTGCTTCCCGGTTGTGACGGGGCTGGGCTGTGGAAGGGGACCAAAACTATTAAGCCATACATACCGTACAGTTCCGCTGGATTGAGTGCTGCCAGATGCAGTTGCACGGCCTCCGGGGGACCCAACTTTTGAATGGGGGGTCCCAAACTTTTCTTCCCCGTCTCGCGTCTCCGCCTCACAGGCCCCTCACGCACGAGCCCGTGTCTTTTGGATATGGGCCCCGGTGACTTCCGGCGGAATTAAGCCCAAAACGCGCCTGCTTCGAACCAACCGATGAAGATCGGAACCAGGGGGGTGGTCCCCTGATCGGAAGGCTGCCTGCAGCAGATTGCAGGCGGCTGTGTGCTATGATGGAGTTCTGGTGGCCAGCTGGTGGCTGCCTGTAACGTGGAAATGGACAGCATGCGAATTCAAGACTGCGCGTGCTGCTGTGTGCCGATAATGCGGCCTGATGTGACCCTTCTCTACCAGGGTCCTGTTCTCAACACAAACTCCTTGCACTGTGGGGAGGTGCGCTGGTGCCATCCCTCTGGTGCGGAGTTCCGCGGTCCCCGTGCAGTGCGCAGTAGCAAGGACATAAGGTGCAATTAGTATGAGTTCACTCAAGTACCGCAATCAAGAGCATAAGTTATGGTTACCTGATAAGAACGGCCGCTCCGACACTCACCGTGCAGTTGGTACCCTGCGTTCGTAGCAGCTACGGAACTCGCCAACTGTACAATTGGGGAGCCGTGCAGCTGACCAACGACTGTTAGGTGGAAGCAGAAGTATACGAATTCAGACGCACAGTAGGTAAGATTAACGATTGCGACATGTGCATTAAGGAAGCGCTTTCGCTAGGCCAGTGAGTCTTGTCCCGCCTCTCGACAGGTCGCCGCTCGACTGCTGAATGGCCGGCGACCCAGCGCCACCTGTGCCGCTCCCATAGCTAAGTAGGCCTACACCTAAAAGGGCTTGCATGTGCCTTACGCTTCTGCGTTGCGTGTGCCGTGTAGCGCTCGTCCCAGTCGCTTGATCCAGTTTGAATCCAAAAGCGTCCGCACATGAAGCTATGCTCTAAGTATTATGATCCATAGTGAAGTCTATCTTTCATAGCTCACCTGTTTGCTACCGGCTTTGAGCCCCAGTACGCCGTGCGCCTGTATGCCACCACTACTATTTGTCCTCGACATTACCTGCGACCCCACCCCAGGTGCTCTAAGGTAGTCCTCCTAATAGCTGCTTGCGGATCTATGTGAAAAAGTTACCCGCAGCGCTGTCTCTCTCGATGGTGTCCACTCAAGTTGGGTAAAGCGCAAAACCCAGGCCAAGACGGCGCGAGCTAGGGACTTTACACTTCCATAATTTATGACAGCATATACGCTGTTGGGTGATAAGCAAGCAGCAAAGGCTACTGCCTCGGGCGATTGCATGGCAGGCGGCAGGCACTCCTGACGCGAGCGCGGGACGTTTCCGCGACGCCTAGACCGCAGATGAAAATGGATGCCCGAGCGCTATTCGTGCTCCTTGTCCTAGCGGCAATGGCAGCTGCAGGTGCGGCGTCTTCCGTACCTAAAAACACACGCCCTTCGCCTTGGTCCAACCCACTGCAGTCGCACGACCCCCTGCAGCCTTGCTCAACACCGCCCTTGCACCGCACTTCCTGCACATGATACGCATACACATGCAGTCACTCCCTGCACGCTGTGACGGGCTCCGTCCCCTTCCGTGCCCTACCTGCCGCGGACCCACCCCTGAACCCCACGAACCCACGCCTAAACCACTTACCCGTTGTCGCCTCCCCCACCCACCAACACAGACCAACAAGTGGAGCTTGCCACGGTACCTCACCGCAGCCTAAGCGCCACTCGCAACTCAGCGACTGACCGCAGCCACCGGCCGCCCCCCAAGCCCCCACGGCCATCCTGGCCCCCGCGCGCCCCCTGGCCTCCCCGCTCCCCCCGCCCGCCTCGCCCCCCACCCTCACCGCCCCGCAGCCCACCCCAACCGCCACCCCCGGCCCCGGCCTCACCCATCGCACGGAGACCCCCTCCCGACCCAGCAAAGCGACTACCCAGGTAAGGCCCCCACCTCCCAGTGCTAAAACAGCCGCCCTACCACCATGGCGCATTGTCCCTCACTCGTTGCCCCAACATTACCTCCTTTTCCTCATACCTGCCCCTTGCCCCTTCTCCAGGCCCCCGCCACGGCCGCCTCGGGTGCCGCGGCCGCCACCGTCCCCGCGGGCGCTCCGGACACCACCGCTGCCGCCACCGCCCCGCGCGGGCAGCCGCACACCGCCGCCCCGGCCCCGGTGGCCGTTACCACCTAGCCCGGCGCCGCCCAGGCCACCCCCAGTACGACGACCACCGCCCAGCCCGGCGCCGCCCAGCCCACCCCCTCCAATCAGACGCCCGCGCAGCCCGGCGCTGCACAGCCCACCCCCACCAACCCGACTCCCACCTAGCCCCGCCCCGCCCAGCCCTCCGCCGCCTGCGACCAAACCCAAGCCCAGGTGCGTGCACAGGCCGGACTGCGTGCTGCACACGTGGCATGGCATGTGCCTTACCCACACGGCATGTGTTGCACACGTGGCATGGCATCTGCATCACCCACCCAGCCTATCACGCACACGCGTCATCATGCAAGGGAGGTAGTGAAAGAGTGCGTGCACGGGCCGCGCCGTGTCCTGCACACGTGGCATAACGCGTGCGTCACCACGCACACGTGTTCTCATGCAAGGGAGATATCAACGCATGCAGCGCTGTGGGACACCTTGACTGGGGGCCATGAGGGCCCTGGGGTGGTGCACTTTTGTGCGCCCCCCAGCTCGCCCCCACGCCCTTCAACTCTACCCATGGGGTTCGGCACGGGACTCAGCAGCCCTTACCCACCCTACGCCGCACCGCACCCTTGCTACCCATCCCCTCTGGCTAAGCCCCCACACGCGGCCCTTGTTCCAACCCCTGTCCACAGGCCCAGCCCGCGTTTGGAGGGGGGCGGTCAGGACGGCAAGTCGGGAGGGGAGGTCGTGCCGCGGGACGGGACCACAGGTACGGTGGTACGACTGGCGGGGGCGGATCAGTGTCATGCCTTTGGGCAGGGGCAAGGGCACATGCATGTGCTGGGGTCGTGTCGACCGATTGGAAGCCCGCAACAGAGGTTGCCGAGGTCACAGTTTGCAAGGGCATCCATGTGTGTGTGATGATGAAGCCGGTGGGGAGAAAGGGGAGGTGCTCAATGCAACAGGCAGCCGCCCTGCAAGGGGACCGTGGACGTAGCGTACGTCCAAGCGTGAAGGACACGAGGACTTGCGTGGCGAATTGTAGGCATGGCGATGCGGCCGAGCTGTCCGAAAAGCAAAACGCCTCACATTCGCATAGAGCTAGCTCCGCACATTGCATAGTTTGGGGTCCACCCTGTCCTTGTCAGCTACAAGCGCTACCTCGCACCCGCCCACCCTCCCGCTGTACGAAATCACGCCGGCCCTGGCTTGCCTCCCGGAATCTCCACGTTGCAGGCGGCGGCTGCGCCGACACGAGCAGGCTTTACGACGCCGCCAACGCCTACCGTACGGCACACCAGGCGCCGCCGATGGAGTGGGACGAGCAGCTGGCGGAAGCTGCGCAGTCGTACGCGCGGCAGCTGGCCAGGCGGGGGTGCACCCTAGGCCACTCGGGGGGCGCGCTGGGCGGCGAGTACGGCGAGAACCTTTACAGGTGGGCGGCGAGAGCTGGTGTGGGGACAGAGCTTGCGGGCCTGCACGACACGGTGCAAGGGTGCTGGCATTGCCCTCCTCGCATGCGCGCCCTGCCTCCCGCGGCCCATGCTTGATCACATGGGAGCTTGGGAGGTTGTAGGCTAGGAGAGGTTGTTTTCTCTTTCAAGTCGTCCGTCGTGGCTGAGGGCCCTGGAAGTGCACGTGTTGCGGCGGACCAGTGGAGGTGGTGTAGGCTGCACTCGGTGATACGCTTTGGCGAAGGCCCATAATGACGCCGGCTGGAGGGAAATGATGAACCGGGTGCCAAAATGATAAAATCTCAGCTAGAATGGAGCAAAAGTGCGAAAAAGAGTCGAGTCTTTCCCCGAGTGCTGGCTTGCGAGTGCACAGGAACGCCGTGGCCTGTGCAACTTACGCAACGCGCCCCTCTGCTCCCCTCTGGTTTAACTTCTTACGTCTATTCATCGACTACGTCGACTCACAGACTTTGTCTGTCTTCCTACCGCTTAAACCCTCTGCTCCCCCGCACTTGGCGGCCACCCTCTCCTCCCAGTACGATGAGCGTGCCCGCGCCACCGGACACGTGCACGCCGGCACTGGACATCTGGTACATGGTGAGTGCACGTGGAGGCAGTGTTTTGTTGGGCGCAGACCCATGGGTCAGTTTTGTTTAGTACACTGGACATCTGGTACATGGTAAGTGCACCCGGGTGCATGGGGCTTTGCATGGTCGCGTGCACATCCAGAGTCAGACCCATGGGACGGCGGGGCGTGGACAGGGAACTGGGAAGAGTAGGAAAGGGGGCGTGCGGCACGTGTGCTGCGACACGGCGGCACCAGTACCCCAGGGCCATCGGGCGGCACGTATGACAAAGTCTGTCAGCAATCATGCGCCGAAGGTGAAGCAGCACTGACGGTGGAGGTCTACGCATGGACGTTCTCATCGGACCGCGATGCACCTACCTTTTTGTTGGTATCCTGCACAGTAACGACACCGTCCGACGCGTGTTTCCTGACCCCCTCGCCGCCGCGTGCGTGTGCAGGAGTCCGAGCGTTACGCCTTCGGCTCCCGCACTCCGCTGGCGGACAGCTGGGGCCGAGGCGTGGGGCACTTCACAGGTGGGTGCCTTGGCTGAAACCAACCTGCTGTCACCTGCCAGACCCACCCCTTTTCCACTTTGCTGTCAGTCATTGCAACCCCACACTGGCGCATCGCCAACTATCACACGTGCGACACATCGTTCGCTTCAACCTTGCAACCGCTCCCGCCGCCGCCTTGCCCTTGCCTCAACTTTATCCGCACCCCGGTGCACGTCCCTCGGTGTCCTCCCCTCGCAGCCATGGTGTGGGTTAGCACACAGCGCTTCGGGTGCGGCGTGGGTGTTGCACCAATGGAGGTGCCCGGCCTGCCCGGCATCATGGCCGGGTGCAAGGTGGTGGCATGCAGGTGGGGGTGCAGGTGCAGGAACATGTCTAGTGTATTAAGCTGCACGGCTAGTACACACCTGCCCAGCATCATGGCGGGGTGCAAGGTGGTTGCGTGCAGGTGGGCAGCTGGGTAATAGGCAACCAATAGCAGTTGGTATGCGGCATGAGGGCTTTCACAACGGTGTGGAAGACGAGGAGGTGCATCGGGGAACGCACCTGCGGGCCTACCGTGTACGTCGCCCTTTGCTGCTGGTTGAGGAAGGGTTGGCGCTGCTGTACGCGTCGGGGCAGCAAGGGCAGACGCGGCGCCTGGCCGGCCGCTGTTTCCTTGCGCGTGGCAGAGCAGGCCCGTGGGCGCCACCCAGCACACCAATCGTGAAACCCTGGCTCTGGCCCACAAGCGTAACAGGACATCAATGGTAGCCATACGTGACCGCTCCCCTGCCCTGGCCTCTTGCGTCTTGTGTCGTGCGGCAGGTACTTCCCTCCCGGCAACATCGACTCGGAGGAAAGCTTTCTGCAGAACGGTGGGTGCCTGGCGCCTTGCTGGGGGCAAGGGTGGTTATGGTCGGTGCCCATTGTCCTTAAGCACTATACGGCAAGCGGACACAGTCCTTGAGGCGCACTTGAGGCAAGCGTCCCGTCCCCGCCCTGCCCTGGGGGCAACGCCGCGCGTGCTGCAAGGTACCTCAGGGTGCTGAGAATACCTCCTCACTGCTTCCCTTTTGTGATGGCCATCCTTACCCCACAGTGCTGCCCGAGGCGTGAGCTCTGTCCGGATGCGCACATGCAGCGGCAGCGGCAGTTGCCGAGTAGGCAGCTGAAAGATTACCGCACTGCTCACCCCGTTTGGTCGCCGGAGAGCTGACAGTGGCTCATTGTTGTGACGTCCGTCGGGGATAGGACCTCATTGCGAAATTTCTTGGCTGCATCTGTGCCATGCCTCGTGCTGCACTCGTTGCGGATGCGTTTGGGCCGCAAGGCCATGCACAGGCATGCAGTCTTGGTCATGCTGTTTATAATTGTGGTAGCAGTCGCGCTATGCGTTGGTACTTGCCACAGACGCCATTTGCGTCCGATGGCCGCATCCGTTGCGGCTGCATGCCAGGCGTAGCAACCGCGAGCGTGAGTGACACGCAGACTGAACTGCTCTGGTCGCAGCCGTTGGAAGCGTGATTAAGCCATTAATTCTTCGTTTGATCCAGTTAACGAACGATGCGTAAGTAGCTTGCCGGCATTGTCGTGATGAAGGTTGTTGTTGGGGCCCCCTGCTGACGGCGGGCGGTGTTGGCATGCCTCCTGGATCTCCAGGGGTGTGTGGAACAGGGCCCAAGGCTGTGACAGCGGTTTGTTGCCCAACGATCAAGGCTTGGTTAACGCCTTGACCACAAGTAAGCGGGATGTTGCTGAGGGAAGCAACGTGCACGTGCATGTGTGCTGCTGACGAGAGCGAGCGACGAGTTGTTCCTAGCTTTGATTATTGCGGAGTGTTGCCCTCATGGAATACATTCATGGGAATGGATTGATGGCGGCTGCCCTCATGGACATTGCGTCTAGGGTTGATGGCAACTTGGCACGCACCCCTTTCTGGCTGCTGGGCATCACAGGGGTGCAAAGGGAAGATATGCCATTCCAGAAGGCTGTTGTGAATTGCTTGCTTGCAATATAAGTGGTACTGATGAGACCGACTGCCGCATGGCGTGCACCGTATGGCATCTCGGGCATGACCTTGTGTGCTTCTGGGGCTGCCGTTTGGCCACGTGTGGCGTGTTTTGAGACCATGCCGGGGTCTTGTAGGCGAAGACTGTTGTTAATAGTGCCGGTGTGGGAGCGAGCGCACAGCTTCTTCACCAAAAGCATTGAGTTGGGCGATATCACCACGTTCGTGTCGTGTTGTTGGCTGCCGTGTCTTCGTTGCATGGGCCAGGAGGTCTACTGGCGCATGGGATGCACCGTACTGCATCTTGGACAAGACTTTGAGTCAGGGGAGCTCCCCTGCTTTGAGGGCTTCTTGGGCTGCCCTGTGGCCACACGTAGGGTGTCTAGGCGTCATGCCGGGGCCTCGTAGAACTGTTCCTTATTATAGTGCATGGAGTAGCGATGTGGGAGCAAGCGCACAGCTTCCACACAGAAGAAATGTTTTGAGTTGGCCAACATGCGCTCAACGCTCGTTGTCGTGTCGTCGGCTGCATTGCTGGGGCAATGGGGCATGCACGTCACCGGTTGCAGAATCCGTTTAGGCGAGTCAGATGTAGTGACGGGGGGACACGACGCTGCGTGCCCCGCCTCGAAAGGGGACTTTTAAGTGTGGAGCAGGGCCAAGCGCTCGCTTAATGTAAAATGCGGAGCTGCGCATGGGCGCTGCAGTAGGGATCACACTGGAAGAGGGGGACTCCCTAGGCAGGAGGACTCCCCTGACTCGTGATGGGGACACCCCTGCAGCAGACCCGCGCATGGGCGCAGCCACCGAGGCGAGATCCGGTGCCCATCATCAGGTAACGCCCGTTTTCAGCCCGAGGGGCATATATTGCCCGCCCCCTTTTGTCCGGACAGCGAGACAGCAAAGGCATCCAGAGAGTCCGTGCGTACGGCGCTTACAAGCGGCTGTCGTGCTGAAGGGATGCAGGTGGGCACGGCGGCGAGCATCCTGTAGCCTCAAGATTTGATACGTAGGCTGGTGTAGTGTGTACTTAGTACACTCTGTGTAGTACCGGTATGCGCAATGAGGCATGTGCGCTGCGTCGTGCTGCATTTGGGTGGGGTGCCCCTCAATGCCCCTCCGGGCTTCCCTTGCTTGGGCCTTGCGACAGGGGAAGGAGCGGAGGTTGTCAATGGCAATCTGCGACAACAGCGATATGTCACAGGATAGGGTCTTACAGCAAGCTCGGGTTTGCCCGGCGCCAGCCCAGGTGGAGGACACAGGTGGAGGACACTGGAGGGCACGAGGAGGTTCGGACTGCACGACACAAATGCCAATGCACGCTCGGCTGACGGCACGACGTGTATAATCAGTTCCCACTGCCTGTAGGAATTTGTCATGAAGGCCACACATAGCGGCACTTAGTCAGCCACGCGCTTCGCCGCGCAACGCAGCTCATTATCGCCTTCCGCAACACAACTAACTTACGCCTTCTGCAACACAGTCTAGGCTGTTGCTTGCTATGCATGAAGCAAGCTCCCTGATTATGCGTTGCTGAGGGCAAAAGCACATTTCTTGTCGTTGGCGCTTGGGAGTCAGAAACGACGTTGTTGTCGTCACCGTGAGCAGAGCGCCGCAGCCTCCAATAGGATTGAACTGTAAAGGTGACCGAATATCACAATTGATTCGAGTGTTCGCAATTGTCCTGTCTGCGCTGCCCCGTCCATCTGCCCGTCCATTCGCGGGTTGCCCAGCATGCTGCTTTCTTGCCTTGCTCGCACACATAGTCTTATGCCTTCTGAAACGTGCATTTCCAAGGACACCAGTCCTGACTGCCTGGTGCTCTCCCGCACCCTGGTGCACCTGCACGTGCGCTTTGAGCTTGAGACCACTCCGCTGCTCAGACAAGCTGCACGTAATGCTGTGCTTTGGCTTTGCCCTTTCTCCGGAACTCCACAGGTACCAAACACACGGCGGCATACTTCAGCATGGAAGTCCGCACGGCGAGCTGCAGCAGCAGCCAACCTCCACCTCGACCGCAGCTGCCCCCCGCACTCCAGCTGCACATCCTGTCCTTCCTGCCGCCCAACGAACGTGCCCTCAGCGGCCGCCTGGTGTCCCCAGACGCAGCCGGTGCCCTTAGCGAGCCCCAGCACCGCACCGCCTCCCTGTCCCAGCCGCTGCCACCCCACACCGTGCCCTGGGCCCAGGCGGGCTGGCAGCAGCACGTGCAGCAGCTGTCTTTTTCTCACAAGATGCAGCTGCTCTGCACGGCCGCCGCCAGCGGGAGCGAGACAAACCTGGAGGTCGCCTGGGCGCTGCTGCAGCCCAGCGTGTTCCCGGAGCTGCTGCAGGGTCGCTACCCAGTACCCAGTACCCAGTACAGTATTACGGCGGCACAGTCGGATCTGACCCCGGAGCAGCTGCAGCAAAGGCAGGCCACCCGCAGCTGCTGGGCTGGCTGCTGCGCCGCTGTCCGGGGATGCTGTGGCCAGACCTGGTTCTGGAGTCGGCCGCCCAGCATTGCGACCTGGCGGGGCTGCAGCTGACCTGGCGATTGCTCCAGGAGGGTTGTGGCAGCCATTGCCCCGTCCTGGACAACAGGGTGTTAAATGCAGCAGCGGAGTCAGTCACCCCAGACGCCGTGGCCAAGATGGAGTGGGTATTGGCGACTGCAGGGGAGGGCACCTGCTCCCTGCAGGAAAGCACTGCGGCAGCCGCCGCCCGCTCGGGGGACCTGGGCCGGCTGCGGTGGCTGCGCGACCGCGGCTGCCCCATGTGCGGTGAGGATGTCCTCCTGTCCGCGCTGGAGCGTGCCGATCTGGCCGTGGCGCAGTGGCTGGTTGATGAGGCGGAGTGCCGCCTGCCACAGCCGGGCAGGGCGGGCAGTGCGTGGACCACCCTCTTCCTCGCCTCGGCAGGCAGCCCTGACTGTGTGCACAAGTGGGAGTGGCTGCGCGATCGCGGCGCGCTGCTGCTCGACCCTTCGCCGCAGCAGGTGCTGCCCTTGGCGTGTGTAGTGATACAGCGTGGGCGGGTGGAGGGGCTCCAACGGCTGATGCTGCTGCCTCAGATGGCAACAGCGGAGGGCCGGGAAGCGCTGCAGCAGGCCTTGGACCAAGCGGAAGGACCAGGGTGCATCGAGGTGGCCATGCATCTGCAGCAAGCGGGCTGTGTGTTAACCCACAAGGCCTACACCAAGGCCGCTGAGGCGGGCGACCTGGCCATGGTACGGTGGCTGGCGCTGGAGGCAAGGGTGCCAACCGCCGGCATGGGCCTTCGTGACCTGGTTGAGCGCTGGCCCAGTGACAGGGTCGCACGAAGCCGGGACCTGCTGCAGGCGGTGCAGCTACTGGTGGGCGAGGCGGGGCTCCAGGAGGCGAACATCGTGCCGGCAGCCTGTAAAGCTGCGTCCTGTGGGCACGTGCCTGTGGTGCAGTACCTGCTGCAGCTGCTGCCAGGATACGTGCCAGGGTCACAGGTGGTAGCTGCTGCAGTTGTTGGTGGCTGTGAGGCGCTGGTGGAGTGGCTGGTGGAGCGGCCTGGCTGCAGAGCCGCCCTGAGTGAAGACCTTCCCCACTATTATAGAATAGCGCTCATGGGCAGGGACCGGCGCGTGCTAGCCACTCTGCGGCGGCTGGGCGCGCCGTGGGGTGCGGAGGACGTGGTGGTGTGGGCGGTGGGGAGTGGGTGTGAGGTTCCGGTGCTGCGGTGGCTGCTGGAGCAGGGGGCGCCGGTGGGAAGCACCAGGGCCCTGGGCAGGGCCCTGGCCAAGCGGGTGAAGGGCAGGAGCATGAAGCCTGCGGATGCGAAGGTGGTGTACCGAATGGCGTCGAGGCTGAGGCGCATGGCCGCTGGAGGGCCGGTGTGAGGGTGGCTGCGGTGGTGCGTTGCGGCGGTGGCTATGGCGGTCGCAGTGGTGGGCCTGGCTGTCGCTGCTGCTGCTCGGGTGGTGGTAGCAGGGAAGCTGGTGGTGACGGGGTCTGCCGCGGTGGTGGGGTGTCGTGCGCGGCAACGTGCGCGGCTATGGTTGCGAGATGGGGGTCATTTTGTCAACACGTAGGCTGTCGGTTTACATGCATGGCCATGGCAACGGGGCAACTGTCCGAGACCCCATTTCAGGGCGCGTGTGGTGCAGCGCTTAAACAGTGAGGCATGGCGCATGGGCCACGCCTGTGTGTTGGTAGCGTGCATCCTCACAACCTGTTTACGCACGTTGGACCGGTCAAAGCAACCGTTGTTGGACGGACTGTTTACGCATGGCAGCACGGTGCTAAGCCTTATTACTGCTATGCAGTTGCATGCCGGTTTTCACAGTTGCCTCTTTGCGGATTGTTGCCAGGCGGCTGGGCTGTGCAGTAGGGGGCGACGGTCATACCGTATGCCTCATGTGGGCAGAAATCGCCTCAGTGCTGCTGTAGATAGGGTAGCCGTGCATTGCTGACGAAGGGCGCTGACAACCGAGGTGGACAAAGACGGTTATTGCAGGACAAGCGGGAATAGGGGCGACAGTTGCGGAGTCCGGAGCAACGATATCTGCTGCGCCCTCGGAGATGGGGCAATGCGTGCGAGGCGCGTTTTCTATTTTGCTCTCGCTCGTTGCTTGTGGGAACCCTTCCGGTCAGGCTTACGTTTCCTAAGCCACCACCCCCATCCTTGCCTCTGCAACGAAACGCACATGCCTGTTGCCTAACCTTACCAAAGGATGCATTTCAGTTACACTGCAGCTGTGTTGTTGTGACACGCGGTGGGGAATGGGGGCTATGCAGATGGGAGTGGACCCGCTAGGCCGCATTCGTTCAGTGGACACGATTGGCATGAGCAAGGGTTACGTCAGGGTGCAATGCTGGGAAGGTATCAGTAATTTGGCATCCCGGTGCTTGCCTTGTGCGACCGCCCATGCGCTCAAGACTTTACATGTCAGTCCCTTCTTCCAAGCGAGAAGTAGTCAACATTCCGCTGCTAAAGTGTCTGCAAACTCGGTGCGTAGGGGACGAGATGCACCAGCCGAGGAAAAGGCTCCGCCGCAGAGCTGCCGAAAGGCCCCTCTGCCCGGAGGTGCAGATGGCGGCACACCAGTCAGCGGGAAACCACACATGCGCAGGCATTCAAGTTTTGCCGTGTTACACCTTGGCGCAGCGAGCGCGCTCATGTACTACGCTCTCCATCCTGGGACGTCCCGGGGTTCACACGCGCCGAGGATACAACACCAACCCCCAGCGACACGTGCCCCGCCACGGCACGACACGCACACGTGTGCCATGGTCGTGCCTGGCCCAGCACGCCGCCTCTCCTGTCTGCAACAGAACACGTGTGGCTTTAGCAGCTGCATAAATCGTGCCCACAGGTACGTTACGAGGGGCAAATGTGAATGGCCACCGAGGGTGATCGGCCAATGGTCCCACATCAAAAACTGCCCACACCGTTTCTGGACGCGCCACCACGGCGCAACCCGAGACAACAGGACAAACCAACACGCGGTGTGCCAGTGAACGACTACGCTGTACCGCAGGTGCAAACACGGCCTGACAGCTAAGCAAGAAACAGATTAAATAACAGCAAGGAAACAGCGCTACCCGTCATTTACTCGTCCATAAGTCAGGGGGTTGGTGTGTTGTGCAACGCAATTGCTGCGCCCGCAGGATCAAGTGCGCGTCGGCGGGCTGTGGTGGCAGCTTGCCAGGTTCCATGATCCCTCCCGCATGCAAGCCCAGGTGGCACCGCACGTACGTATGTAACACTGCCCCTGCACCGCTCAGCACAGCCTGGCAGTCTTGCACCGCTCCCTACACCCTCTATCTGCCGCATACCACACCTACCTGTACTGCACCGACAGTCCACACCGGCCAGCCCTCAATGCACTCCACCGACAGGTCCACACCGGTCAGCCCAAAACAAACCTCCAGCTGCTCCGTGACCGACCGCACGCACTGCGCGGCGTCTAGGGTGCTTGGGCAGTCGGTGACGGTGAGGCTCTCCAGCGGGGCCGCGCCGGTGTGCGGCCGGCACAGCAGCACCAGCAGCAGGGGCTCAAGGGTGCTGTTGACACTGCTGCCCTCGACCACCTCGAAGTCCAGGTACAGGTCACGCAGCCCGAGCATGCGGCTCCGCAGCAGGGGGAGGCCCACCGCTGGGAAGGAGCAGCGCAGTAGCTCCAGGCCTGCATTCAATGCGCACAGGAACGGTTGCAACCCGTGCATGGATGCAGCTCTGTGTGGCGTCCCACCTGAGGCCATTAATACACACCCAGGGCATATGCCGTATCTGCACGATGCCACGCCATCTCGCCAGCCACGCAAAGCGGATGCGTGCTGGTGCATCAGTCCGGCAGCGGTCCGGCTCACCCGTTAGGTTGCAGAGCGTGTGGCCCAGGCAGCTCAGGTCCCCGGCTCGCAGGTCAACGTTGTAGAACTCCACGCTCCCGAACGCATCCAGCCCCCGCAGCTGCCGAATCCACTCCATGTGCCCGGTGGGGGCGCCCGCACGCGGTTGCAACGGGCGGGAGCCAGCGTCGCAGTCAATGCTGAAACCGCATGCGCAAGGAGTGGGGCTGCGGTACGTCGTCAGCAGCCGGACGGCTGGGCCCACCGCCGCCACCGCCTCCGCCCGCAGCCACCCCTCGACGTCTCCGACACACCGAAGACCAACGCATGCGCGCGCAAGCGGGAGAAAGCCGCTGCTGGCCGTAGGGCCGCGTAGGTGCGTGCCGATGCTCCCCAGATAAGCACCAGCGTTTGCAGGTGCGGAGGCAGGGGCACACAGCCGGCAGCCGGGAGGCCGATGAGGCCCGTGCCCTCCTGCCACGAAGGCTGCTGCCCCACAGCCGGCGGCAGCAGCCCCATCAAGGTGACGCTGGTGAGGGCGGTCAGGGCCGCCAGGTCGCTGGGTTGCAGCCAGAGCTCGGGGCAGTGCAGGTGTTGCAGCTGCGGCATGCAGCGCAGGGCGGACAGCAGCGAGGTGGAGTGCGCTTCCCGCACCTCGCACCAGGCGCCGTGCCGATCGCCGTGTTTCTCCATGACGGACCAACTGTCAACCCGGTTGTCGTAACACAGTGACGGCTCCAGCTGCAGGTGAGTGAGGGCGGTCAGGGCGGAGAGGCACGCCAAGCAGGTGGCGTGGGGGCGCACGGCCTCGGGCGAGGCGGACGTCGGGTCAAAGCTGGTCTGTAGGCACAAGGACTCGAGCGTCCCCAGCTGGGCTACCGCGCTGATCACGTGTGCTTCCATGGCCGGGCTCGCTGCGGGGAGAGAGATGCCCGCAGGTTGCGTAAAAATGAGGTTGTCTATCGTATAGACCGAAGTGCGCAGACTCCTCTGGTGTCAGGTTTACTATCTGAATCAAGCGACCGTGTTCACCAGGCTACTTTCTTGTGAAGGGTCCAAGAGCCAGCCAAACCAATAGCGCGCAGCGCAATATGAGCTACAACCTTAGGTTCATTACAACAGGGCTCATGCAGCCCGCTCGCCCCCATCGTGGCCCGCACGCCCCAGAGCCTCCAGGCATGTGCACCCACCTAAGTAACGCCGGACATGCCACTTGCTTCGCCCTCTACTAGTACCTGCTTGTTAATATGCTACCATGTCCCCGCAACTGCATTGCTACCCACCTAAGTAACGCTGGCAGTGGCAGCAGGTGTTGGCCTCGACGCCTGCATCCAGCGCCAGCGCTTTCAGCGCCGTGCAGCTCCGCAGGGCCATGTACGACGCCGCCTCCCAGTGGTGCACGCCCGACAGCTGCAGCACCTGCAGCCGCGGCCCGCACAGCGTCAGCAGCTGGCCGCAGCCGTAGTCGTACTCCGCAGCGGCGCCGCTGGCCGGCACCGCGTCCGACGGCCTGCTGAGCTTCCGGTAGTCTAGCAGCAGCAGAGACAGGCGGGGGCAGAAGGCCGCGACCGCCTCCGCAATAGCCCTGCTCAGCGGCACTGCGCCTTCCAGCTCCAGGTGGGTCAGGGGGCTCCGGGAGCACGCCTCCAGCACCGCCAGCCTGCCAGGCAGCGCCGGGGAGCCGCAGGGCGTAGCACACAAGTACCACAGTCACAGTAGATGCGCTTTCCTTGTTGACATGGGGCACGCCTGTTCTATCTGAATGGCCTATCCACACAGGCCCGCTTGGCAACGACCGAGTTACACATGCAGCGCAGATGTGCAACGGCATTGGGCTTTTAGCCCCTGCCTACGAGTACGGTAGTAAGGTACGCGCACATGCTCGTGAGCATGCCTTGGACTACGGTCACGCACATGTCACGGTGGTAACAGCATTGCGTCACGAGCCACAGCCGTCGAGGTGGCTTCGTTGTGCGTTGTGGCCGCCAGTGACTCTGGCGGGACCACCCTGTGTTGCCAAAACCGTATTCGTGCATGTGTGATTGCGATGGCTCAGTCCGGGACCGATACCGTACTCACAGCTGCGCCCCCCTCCGGCGGTCGCTTGCATCCCTGAACCACACCGTCAGCAACTGCAGCCGGGCGCCGCGCCGCACCAAAGCCCTCAGCGACGCGCGCAGCTCGCGGGGTGAGGGCTGCTGCTGCTGGTAATGCTGCTGCTGCTGCTGCTGCTGCTCCCTCTGGCCAGGGTCCTGGCCCAGCGTAAGGCGCAGGTGGGTCGTCAGGCGGTCGTGCAGCTGCCGGCCGCTGCGGCAGGTGGCCCGCACGGCCCTCCGCTCGGCTGGCTGCAGATAGTCCCAGACAATAGATACGCCCCGCAGAATGGTATCGGGGGACGCGCTGCAGACGGCTGCGGGGCCCGCCCTGTACACCGGTACGCCTCCTGGCCACAGACTCGACGCATAAACTCGCCTAACCGTATGCCTCATTCTAGTTGCAAGACACCAAGGGTGCTTGCAGGAGGTAACGCACGCGCGAAGCCTGGAGGTTCCGGACCGGAACGTTAACGCAATGGACGGAGCGGATGGACAAAGCCTCAGCTAGGTTGCTGCGCCTAACACAGGAACGTTATGTACGCTCTGTGCGATCAGCTAGAGGGGGCTGCAGCAGCGCGTCGTCGAAGGAAAAAGCCGCTGGCCGGCACTCTTGGTCTGCGGTGCTGTGCTGCGCGGACATAGAAACAGCCACATCATCAGCGGCTATCGTAACTATGCCGTATGACACCGAGATCTTATTCACTGGTGTGGTTCATTTCTCGCAATGTCGTTGATAGAGTGGCGCATTGGCACTCAACTCGCGGAAATGGCGGGAATGGGACAGCCGACAGCGTGGCACGATCAGCAGCTCCATTGCTTCCCAAGAATTCATCCGTGTCTGAGTAGCAGCATATTTCGTGTGTGGGCTGTTGCTTTATTGAAGTAGATCAGCCACCTATCATGGCAGACATACAGGAGGTCAGGGGGATATGCCCCTCCCCTGCAGGGACAGGCGTTCCCTTACACTCGTCTGCAACTCAATTTCCAGGCCTCATCTCACCATGCAATTAGTGCCCGTGATGCACAGTAGGTGCACGCAAGGAAGGGGCTTCCCTTCTTGCTTGCAAGCAGCACACGGTAGTATGGCACAGTAGCAGCGGGCCGGTGTGCAAGGAAACGTAGGGAACCGGGAGGAGCAGGAGCTTGCGTGTGTTTTAACCCACACGTGGAGGGCACGTGCGTCTGGTGGTACATCCATGCCGGCACTGTGTGTCACACAGTAGGGACGGAGTCAGTCACGCACGCAGAGGCACGTAGCCCCCTTACAGCTGTAACCTTCTCACGAGGTAAAAAAAGGGTTTATGGTTGTACAGTTTTGGTCGCCTCCCGAGCCCAGCCCCGTCAAACCAGGAAAGAGAGCTGATCCCGGCGTCCAGGGACACGGAGTTTCCCACCCCACTCGCTGTACGGCCCCGTGTCCGCTCCTTGCCTCCATTGCTCCATACCAGGAAGCCGAGACCCGTGCCCAGCTTGAGGGCGTTGCATGCATGTCTGCGTACGGCACCAACCTGAGTGACAATGCACAAGTGCTGCAGGTGCCGTTGATGCCTGTTACGCCCTCGAGGTGCTGTCTGTGGGCTATGGTGCGTGGAAACGGCGTGATGGCGCCGCTGAACGTGTGAAGTACAGGTCAGCCCCTTTTTCCAAGCGAAAACTGAAGTACCATAGTTGACTTTCCGCTGCTAAGCTGTCTGCTGGTTAGTGGGAATACGCTGGGGACGGGACGCGCCAGCCAACACGAAGGCTCCGCCGCAGAGCTGCCAAATTGCCTTCCTTCTCGGAAGTGACGATACACCAGTCATGCGCAGGCACTCAAGTTTTGCCGTGTTACACCTTGAAGCAGCGAGCGCGCTCGTGTACTACGCTCTCCACCCTGGAACGTCCCGGGATAACGCACGAGGAGGGTACAACACCAACCCCCAGCGGCACGTGCCCCGCCACAGCACGCCATGCACACGTGTGCCGTGGCCGTGCCTGGCCCAGCACGCCGCCTCTCCTGTCTGTCAACAGAACACGTGTGGCTTTAGCAGCTGCATAAAGCGTGCCCATAGTTACGTTACGAGGGGCAAATGTGAATGGCCACCGAGGGTGATCGGCCAATGTTCCCACATCAAAAACTGCCCACACCGTTCCTGGCTGCGCCGTGATGGCGCGGCCTGAGACAACAGGACAAACCAACACGTGGCGTGCCAGTGAGAAACTACGCTGCACCGCAGGTGCAAACACGGCCTGACAGCTAAGCAAGAAACAGATTGAAAACAGCAAGGAAACAGCGCTACCCGTCATTTATTCGTTCATAAGTCGGGAGGTTGGTGTGTTGTGCAACGCAATTGCTGCGCCCGCAGGATCAGTGCGCGTCGGCGGGCTGTGGTGGCAGCTTGCCAGGTTGCTTTGAGCACATGCACCATGCCACCATCGAACACAGAAAAGCCAAAAGATGCCTCCCCTAGCTACTACCCCTTGATAAGCAGTTCGCGAAGAAGAAGAATCAGTTATTGTCCAGCATAAGCAAACGGCCAGCAGCACACAGATACCGTAATGACTTTACCTACAGCTACCTCATGCAGTCCTAGTCCTACAGCGCGCAAGGACGCAGGCGTTGCAGCTCCGCGGGCGACACCGCACACAAGGGCCAGTGCCACGACAAAGCACCGACACACATGTATGGGGACGTCCACTTCACGCACGTGCGACACGGGCGGAGGTCCCGCCGCCTAACCTCCCACGTCACCACAGCCATGCCGCAGCGCCGCTGCTCCTTGGCGCTCCCCTCAAACGCCTGGTCCATTGGCCAGGGGACACATACCAACACCGCTTGCAGTCTCCATAGCAGGGAGCATAGCCCGGCCTCATCAGCCAGGAAAAGAGCATTTGAGAGATCAGAATAGTCAAATGTAAGCTAGGCGGCGTACCGCCCTCACCTCTCGCATGCGTGCCACCAGCGGTGGGCACGGGCCGCTCCTCTGCCGAACACACAGCCATCTCATCTCATGCACCAGCACCATCACGTGTTCCCTCTCTCCCAACACCTGGCTGGCATGCAGCGCCAATCCGCTGCTGCTATCTGCAACACGTAAACCACCCTCTCTCAATAACGCTTGTCACTGGATGCAGCCCTGTGATCATACACACGAGGTCACCAGCGCCAACACCACAGCGCCCCGCGCTGCATTCAATAATGTTCCGCAACCGCAGAGCACGCGCTTGCAGCAGGCCGTGCGGGCCGGCTAGGCACAAAGGAAGTACTACGGGGGTAGCAATGCGACCAACGCGGCAAGCACCGCCTGTCAACCCCTCCTGGCCAGGCCTGCCAAAGACATGCTCCTTGCTCCACAATTTCACAACCCTCCGAACCAAAACCACTCCTCATGCCGTGCAGGACCCTGGCTTGCTGCCGGCCGACAGCGAGCACTACTTCCCTCTTGTGCCACGTCCCCCTTTCAAAGCTACGTGCTACCTACCAAATCGACGACAACCACATTAGCTCAAACAGGTGACGGGTGCATATTGGTACAAAAGGCCAGGCCGCTGGCCCGCCGTGTTCTCTTGGTTGTTCCTCTCGTCTCCCTCGCGCATTATGACGTCCCTTGCCACCCCTACTGCGTCGCGCGACACAGCAGACCCAACCGGATAAACCAAGAATGCAAAGCCGGGAGGACCCAAGCGACATCGCGCTGCGGGCCAGGGGTGTCCGCTCGCGCGGCACAGGCACACGCGACACCACGCGCGCCATTCTCAACAGAGCCAGGTAGCGCGCCGTTATTGCGACAGCGAGAGAAGTTGAAGGGCGAATGCGGGTACGACCGGGCCCCTAGCAGGCTGCATCGGATGTAGAGTGTGAATGTTCGACACACAAGCGCGTATGCTTCTCCAGGGCCCGGGGGCCACGTGCCGAATGGCAGCAGTGACCGCGACAAAGGACGTCAAGAGCCAACAGCCCTAGGCCTGCTCACAGACACCGACAGCCACTATAAGTCAGGCTGGCGGCGCACCGCCACAAGGCCTGCCGGTTGCGTGGCGCAGGAACAAAGCAGCTGCCGCGGATGAAGGTTGCTCTCTCATACAGCGTCCACTTGACGCGCAACGCCAATCTTCCGCTCCTAACAGGCAAGCACATGTGCCGTGCACCCGAATGCATCACCAGCTAATGGCGCACAAGTTCCTGCACACCAACGGTCCGGTCCTGACCCAACCCGTGGGAACTCCCATGTGCCATGCGGGTCACGCGCTAGACAGCACTAAAAGCAGCCGCCCACCGCAATCTACCGCAAGGTAGTTCTTTGAATCTGGCCGATCCACGGTCCTCGGCGCGCCGGCGGGCGGGGCACGACAGACCACTCGCCCGCACAGCTCCTCGCCTCCCCTTTCCAGCCGTTCCTCCCACAGTCGGTGGTGACGGTACTGGTGTACTGGCCCGGCCTCCTCTCATTTCAATTCTCAGTGTTGTGCTGACCCAATGCCAAAGCGTTGCCGCACCCCATCTCTGTTCCACTCACTGCGCAGCGTTGGAGAAGCAGTCGTCAAGCTCGTACAAGGGCTCGACGCTCTTCATGGTCCACGCATAACATCAGTCTCATAAGCCGCCGCCTAGCAGCTGTCCGCATGCACGCTCACAGCCGGCGCGAGCGCAGCGCTGGCCGCCGGGGGGTCGGCGGCCGCCACCGAGGCGCTGCCGTCACTGGCCGCCGCAGCCGCATCTGCGGGTCCGCCAAGAGCGGCACCAGCGCCAGGCGCGGCGGCAGCGGCAGCAGGGCCCTCGGCCCGCAGCTGCGCCAGCGCCGCCCACAGGCAGTACCTGTCCGCCAGCGCGCGCACCTCCGCCATCAGCCGCTGCGACGCCGCCACCGCCTCACCCTGCGCAGCCACCGCCGCCTGCCGCTGCTCCTCCACCACCTCCTCCACCGCAGCCTGCGCAGAGCGCGCCTCTAGCAGCTGCGCTTGCGCCCGCTGCGCGTCCTCCCACATGCGCAGCAAGGCAGCTGCATCGGCAGGTGCGGCGGCGGACGAGAGCGGCGCGAGCGGAGGCAGGGAGGAGGTTGGCGGGAGGCTGGCGGGAGCCCCTGCCGATGCTGCGAGCGCAGCGGCGGTCAGCGGGGCGTGCGCGAGGTCGGGGATGGTGAGCGGGAGCAGCGGGAGGGAGGCGAGCAGGGGCATGTGAAGGGGCGAGGGCGGCGCGTTGGGCGCCGCGGAGGCGGCGTGGGATGAGGTTGACACCGGCGGCAGGACAAGGCCGCTGGTGCTCGAAGTGCTGGGGCCGCTCAGGGCCGGGACGGAGGGGATGAGCACCGGCCGCGAGAGATGCTGCTGCTGCAGCTGCTGCGCCTCGGACGGGTCTGCTGACGCTGCATCCGGCCAAGAGTTGGCCGACGACATCGTGTGCAGCGGCGGGATAGCGAGGGACCCTGCCGGCGGCGCGGGCCGCCGCTTCCGGCTGGCAACCTCCCGAGGCACGCGCTCCACCTCAACGCCCGCTTCCGCCACCTCCTCTGGCCCCTCAAAGCCCGACTCGTCCGCCTCCAGGTCCACCTCCCGCGCGTACACATGCTGCTGCTGCTGTTCAAGCTCCTCCGCGCCCTCGTGCCGCTCATATTCGGTGTACCGCCGGGGTGTCACTCGCCGCCGCACGGGGCGTGAGTAGGACCCCGGGTTGGGGTTCGAGAGCGAGCAAGGAAGGCGAACGCCGCCGCCCTCCGCACCAGACTCAACGTCAACGCCCGCGAAGAAGAGCAAATCGTAGGCTGCGCTCTCCTCCTCGTTGCAGCTGTCGTCCCGGATCTCAAGGTCGTGCTCGTAATCATAGTCATGCGCGTGGGGCAGCACCGGCAGCTCGTCCCGCGAGGGGTAGCCGTGGGGGTGCTGCTGAAAGCGAGAGGCAGCGGCGTGGCTGTCGCTGTGGGTCCTGGGCTGAGCATGGTGGATGTGCACCACGTGGTGGGTGCGAGTGCTGCGGGTGCTAGGCGCGCGGAGCTGCCCTGGCATTGCGGAGGCGGAGGCTGTGCGGTGGTGCGAGGACCAGGGCCCCGCCATCTCCGTGTCGTCGGAGGACACGTCGGAGGCGGAGCCGTACACGTAGTCCTCAGTCAACAGCGCTTGCATCTGCGTGGTATTGAACGACAGGTAGGGAGGTCAGGAACATAGTTCGCGGGACGGGAGTACGCCTTGGCTTTGAATAAACGTGTTGCTGCTACGAGTGTAAGCGCGGCTGGTGATAGCATTGAAAGCAGCTGCCCTCGTTTGCCATGCTTGTGCGTCAGTATGCTTTTACTCCCTAGCACCACCGAATCCAGCACAGACACCGCTGTGCTCCAGTCCCCCACCAACCTGCTGAGCGCGGCTCGATGTACGCCGGCGGGCCTGGACAGCCGCCACGGGCGCAGTTGGTGCAGCGCCCGAGACAGCCTGCTGCTGCTTGCGAAGGAGCCGCTGGCGCCGGACGCCACAGGCGTTGCACAGCGTCTTGGGACCTGCCGAATGTATGGAACCTTGTTAGTTAAACACCTCGGTAAAGCAGGGAGAGCCGCTTCGGAACAATTGCAGCTCAGCAAATACAAACGGATGGCAAAGAACTTACCCATAGGACCTTCACGCCACTGCAGTCCCGCCAGCGATTGTGTTGAGAAGCGTGAAAGCGTGATTACGCAGGAGGCGGGATAAATATGTCAGTAAACAGTTGAATTATGCCGGAACTCAGGGCAGCTGGACGTTCCGAGTGTTTGATTGCTGCCGTCAGCTCGCCATGTTGCCCGCGACGCAACATCTACGCCTTACCTGTGGTGTCGACGTGGCGTGACATTCCACGCAGCAACGAACACCCTTGCGGCTCGCCTGCAAACGATCATAGCGAATTGGAGGGTGTAGAGTCGTGAGGAGCGCGGTGTGATCCCCGTCGCAAACGTCAGCAGGCGCTTCGGTCACCCGCCGCGGACCGCCTCCGTCAGCAAGGTGACGTCGTGACACCTAGAGCCGAAATCCCCCTGAACCAACACCGTATCGTCGTTTACTTACCAAATCAAGCACCGCTTCTTGAAGCGCGGCGGCCGTCGCCTTCGCCTGCAGCGCGGCGGTCGCCGCCGCGAGCTTTCTCTTTCCGCCCCGCATCTGAAAGTGATCCTCCTCAAAAAGCTTGGTAGCTATCGCTGATTTAGTTGATCAGAAGATAGGCAAAGCCGGTGGGCCTGCCTTCTTCTGCTAGAAGTAGAAACTGCCCCGCTGAGGCCGCGTCACCAAAAGCTGCTCGCGGCTAGCCGTGCGGCAGTGCTAAGTCTTGTTCACTGTAGATCGTGGAATGTCCGACGGCGTCGGGTGCGCCGGTTGAGAGGATGGCATCAGGGAGAAGCACATGTCCTCGAGGTTGCAAACTCAAGCCGAAGGCTACGTCCTCGAGGTGATCTGTTGGTTGATCAGACAGCATGGGTATGGGAGGGTTCAACGAGAGCACTCGCGACGTTCAAAAGCTCATTCTCCGGCGCGGAATGAATCCTCGCGGGCAGGATTCCGCAGCATAGCAGATCCGTGCCGGCCAAACCATGTCAAAAACATTCATGGGGCTGCCGGAGGCTGACCCTGCGGGCCCAACGTGCTGTTAAGGGCTGAGGAGTCCAGTGGTCGCGAGAATCGCCAGAGCACAACCCTAGGCTCCACGACTCACCTACGAGGCTCGCGGGTCCAGGTTTGAGGAGTCTAGACACACTAGTCACTGTGATCAGTGGGGTATGGCAAGGTAGAGGGGTCACCGAGCGCGTTGCAGAAACGAGTGCTTGAAAGTGGTAACTCTGCAGAAGGAGCTTCGAATCTGTTGAAAGTCTGTCGAGCTCTATGCTCTATTGCGTTAATTGTTTATGAGATGCAGAATGGGCCGTCACTACCTATAAAGAGCGGTGCCAGATTTTCGGTGCCGTACCAATGCCCTAAGCCAAGCACCACGAAGCCTTGAGCGTGTCTTAAAACTACAATAGAATTAATTAAACCAACTTGGAGATGCTGACTTAGTCAGTGGCTGACGTTTTGCCCGATGGAAGCCGCCCGAAACCGTGGCTGCATATACCTGTTGCGATATGCCTAAAGTAATCATAATAAATTAATAACGAGTCAGCACGGACTAGATGGAGCCGCCAACCAAAAAGGCTCGGTCTGCTGTGCCTGGGGTCGGTGTTGGCGGCAGTGGCAAAGCTGCCCCAGTTCTACCATGGATGCGGGTGCCCATCACAATCGACCCCGGCAGTGGGACGCCCGTTGAACAAATTTATGGTCTAGATGAGAGACTGCGGGCAGCGCTGCTGGCGGGTAAGGAAACAGGGCGGAGGGGCAGGGACGGGATAGGTGACCCAAGGGCCTGGCGTTCCCTTCCGCATGGGACGTCTGCTTCCCTTTTGTGCACGGAACAGCTCTGGCATGTACGGGTGTGGCAGTTGCAGGGCAGCAGACACTTGCAGGGTCCTTTGCACATGGTGCTGCATGGTCCTTAACGTGCCAGAACACATTGCACCGACCAGTTTCAGCGGCCTCAGCTCGCCTTCATCACCGCTTCCTGTAACTGCCCGCGCCACTTGCTGTGCCCTCTCCTAGTACCTGATCTATAGATTGGGTTTGCCTCCCCTCAACTGCATCGCTGCACTGCACTTACCATTTCTGCGTAACCCTCAGCACAGTTACCTCCCTACACGCCCACAGGCCCCCAACCGGCCATACGCCCAAGCACCAAATGGCACAGCTGACCTCATCATGTAACTCTATTATCCTCTCTGCCCTGCAGGCTTCCGCTACAAAGAACTGTTCCCCGTCCAAGCGGTGGTGTGGGAGCACTCGGGCGGGGGGCTCAGCACCGCGCACGACCTGTGCGTCGCTGCGCCCACCGGCAGCGGCAAGACGCTGGCGTACGCGCTGCCCGTGGTCAACGCCCTGGCCGCGTGAGTCAACGCAGCGCTGCACGGGAAGGGCGGGCGGGTTATGCCGCGTTGACCGTTGACCAGAGGCCGTCGGATGGTTTGACGCTCGGGCACTGCAGTGGTGTCAAGTACCGAGGAGGTCTCCCCTGCAACCATGCCTCAATACGCTAGCGATGCGAGTGTTATGGAAGGAGTTGAAGGAAAGTAAGGCTTAGGAATCATCGAGGCGCTGCCGAAGCGCAAGGGGTGCTGTGGTGCTACCAGGAATGCGCCCGGCGTAACCACGTGCCCTGCACTTACAGCCGCGTGCGTCCTTTTCCCACAGGCTCCGCGGCCGGAGCCCCCAGCGTTGCCTGCAGGCGCTTGTGGTGCTGCCCACGCGGGACCTGGCGTCGCAGGTGCGGGATGTGCGTAGGATGCAAGATGCGGGGGTGTGCAGTGTGGCGGTATTTTTACACCTTGCGCAAGTGGCAACAACAGGGACCGAATAGAGCGAGCGTTTTCCTGGTCAGAAGGGACGCAGGGTGGGATGTGGGATGGGCACATGGGTTGTCTTTCAGTGCGCGGTCGAGGGAACATGGGGTTGTTAGCTAGGCCACGCGCGAGGGCTGCTACCGTGTTGGTGACGGCGTGCTAAATGTCAAGCGCCAACACGCAAGCGGGGCCATACGTGAGCGTCCACGCACATGCTCTATTTCTCTTGTACGACACCGTGCGACGCCGCACAGGTGTATGAAGTCTTCAAGCCCCTGTGTGAAGCGGTGGGCCTTCGCGTGGCGCTGGCGGCGGCGCACGCCACGGTGGCGGCTGAGGCGGCGGAGCTGGTGGGCCTGGCGGCGCCGCTGCCGCTGGCGCTGGCGCCGCCGCCGCCGCCGGCTGCTGCTACGGCCAAGTCCAAAACAAAGAACACGAAGGGTGTGACGGCCTGTACGGCAGGCGTGGCGGAGCGTACGGCGTACGGCGCCCTGGGTCCGCCCGAGGGCGAGGCGCGGTGCCGTGTGGACGTGGTGGTTGCAACGCCTGGGCGCCTGATGGCGCACCTGACGTCCACCCCCGGGTTCCACCTCGGACACCTGCGCTTCCTGGTAAGAGAAGGCTGGCCGTTGGGCACCCACTGCCGTCTCCACCAAGCAACACTGCAATGGCCTCCCAAATGCTATTGCAAAGCTTGCTGCCACCCCGTATCCCTAAATAAGGACGTGGGCTACGCGTGCAGCAGTTAGACCTTTGCTTTGGCCTTACTTTTGGCACCGCTTCGTCTTTCCAAATACCGGTAACAGGTGGTGGACGAGACGGACCGGCTGCTGCGCCAGAGCTACCAGGACTGGCTGCCACGTGTCTTGGCGGAGGTGGAGGCGCCGGGCGCCGCGCACTTCGCCGCGCCGCCACCGCAGTCGTCGTCCCTTGGGACCGCGGGCGCGGCGCCATTGGGCCTGCAGCTCGCAGGGCTGAGCTCTGGGTTAGCGGACGGTGGGGGCGGCTGGCCGGCGGCGTCGCTTGGCGCTGCGTTGCCATTTGCACAACCCAGGTGTGCACATGCACCATGATTGGCGAATCGCTACCCTCTGAGAGCCAGTTGCGTGCATGAACGAAATTCTTTCCCCCGTGGAGCATGGATAAGCTGGGCGCGGGTGTAACAGATTGCAACAGGGCCGTATGCAGCGGCCTGTTCTCTCGCAAATGGGGCAAGTGCAGGGGCTGCCATCCTGCTCATCGTGTCGCACCAGACGGCCCTGAGCCGCAGATGTTCCCATGCCTTTGCTGAGCACCTGGCTCCCGGTGTGTTACACGGTACGCGCTCCTCCACGTTTTTGCAACCCGGCGCTCGCAGGCTGCTCAAGGTGGTCGTGTCCGCCACCCTCACCCGCGACCCAGCCAAGCTGCAGCGCCTGTCCCTGCACGCCCCGCGGTACGTTGCAACCGTTGCAAGCACCGCGCCCGCCGCTGCGGCTGGAAGCGGCGGTGGCGGCGCCGCCGCCGCCGCCAGCGGCTCTGTGTACTCCCTGCCCAAGTCGCTGGACGAGCGGCGCGTGCTGTGCTCTGCGGCGCGCAAGCCGCTGGTGCTGGTGGCGCTGCTGCGACAGCTGGCGGGGCAGGCCACCATTGTCTTTACCTCCTCAGTCGACATGACGCACAAGTGAGTGGGTCCGGGTCACCTGGCACCTAAGATCTCCTTATGGTAGGGCTGTTGCGGCAGGTGGCGGGGCAGGCCACCATTGTCTTTACCCCCCTTGGTTGACATGACGCACATGTGAGTGGGTCCATGACGCACACGCACTGCTGTAGTAGCTTGTTGTGTGGTGTCGCACACAAGGGGTGTGACCATTGAACATCATGCAAAAAACATGACGCGCCAGTAGCACCATGTTGCTTGGTACTACCGGCTCTGCCGACCGTGCGGCGGCTAACGAGCGTAGCCGTGGGTTAGGGCGTGGGGTAGGGCCAAGCCTCCTCCTTGGTCGGGGCGATGTAGCAAATATTTCGTGGTTCGCTATGTGCACACAGCGCCCAAGCCTCAGTGCACACCCACCATGCCCCTAGGCTGTACCTGCTGCTTGCGTCGCTGCCCCGGGACGTGCTGGCCGACGGCGTAGTGGAGTACTCGTCGCACCTGTCGCCAAAGCCGCGGGCAGCCAACCTGGCAGCGTTCCGGGCGGGTGCGTGCGTGCGTGGGCGCGATGGCCAATCGGGCCTCCGGGACCCGGCGAGCGGGCGGTCATGGATGCCCTGCCTGCCTGAACGTCAACCGCTCACTGCTTGCACACGTGTAGCGCACAGGAACTACGGACATCGAAGGTTGCCTTCCTCTTTGCCTTTTCGTCCAAACAATACAGCGTCCTCGTTATCACGTGAGCTACTGATCGCGCTGCCACCCTGGCCGGCACAGGCTCCGCCAAGGTGCTGGTCGCGTCGGACGCCATGACACGTGGCATGGACGTGGAGGGCGTGGCCAACGTGGTCAACTACGACGCGCCCGTGTACGCCAAGACATACGTGCACAGGTGCGCAGTGGCACGCCTGGAATGGAATGCAGCTGCGGGCACTGCGCTTGTGCTGCCAAGCGTATGAGCCCTGCCTCCCCCCTGCGCCCAGCCCATGCTGTGTAGCAGGATGCGGTGAAGGGGAAGACAGCGCGCGTGTCATGGCATAGCTAAGGCAACTAGACCGCGAGGGCATGGGCGGTTACTGATCCATGTTGTGCGTTAGGAATGCGTGTGCCGTACACCGGGCTTGCCCGCGTCGTGCCACGGTGGGCCTTGGTGCAGTGTCTTCCCGCTGGTGACCCTCCCGTCTGTGGCTGTACGGCACAGGGCCGGCCGTACTGCTCGCGCGGGCCGCTCGGGGCGCGTGTTCACGCTGCTGCGCGACGAGGACATGAGGCACTTCAAGGCCATGATACGAAAGGCGGACAACAACTATGTCAAGGACCACAAGCTGCCGCCGGAGCAGGTGGGGCCCGGGGTTGCACTTTGGCAAGAGGGTCTTTCACAGTCCGAGCGGACCGGAGCCGAGGCAAAAGCTCGTTTTTGCGAGTCCCACGCCCCTGATCAGAAACTAGCCCTGCGCTAACGTTGTTCGCCGGTGCGCCGGGCAGTGTGCGCACAGGCTACTGAGATTGGCACGTCGTTCGCTGCCAGCGCGCTGCTGTGGGTTGGTTGTGGCGGCCACGGTGGGCCCGTCCGTGTTGCCTAGCCAGACCGTTTCATGCTCAGCTAAGACCCCTGTGCTCAGCAGACTAGGTTTCCTTAATGCGGGAAAGCCCCAGGCCAAGTGTCAAGTGTAAGGTGTGCAATCAAAACGCCCTGTTGCCCCGCTGATCCGCCGGAGCGAGCTGTTCCGACGTGTGTCCGGGACCCCATCCAACCAGCCGGCAACCTGTGTGCCGGGCGTGCGAAAGCCCGAGCTCGTTACTGACATTGCTTCGTGTCGTTGTGTGTGTGCTGCGCAGGTGGAGGCGCTGCGGCCGGCGCTGCAGGGCGCGCTGCAGCAGGTGCAGGCGCTGCTGGCCAGCGAGAAGGCGGCGGAGTCGTCCAGGGGAGGTCCCCTGCATGGGGCCGGGGGCGGCGGCGGCGGCGGCAGCGCGGGGGTTGGAGGCGGGACCGCGGCGGCGGCGAAGGCAGGGAAAGGCGGGCGGGCAGAGCAGCAGCAGCAGCAGCAGCAGCAGGAACGGCGAGCTGATGGGGAGCAGGGGGAGGGGATGGGCCTCTTGGTTGGGGTTGCAGACAGGCGGGAGGAGGAAGGCGAGGGACTGGGTGGGAGAGCAAGCATGGGGAGCTGGAGGGCAACGGGAGGGGATGGCGAGGGGAGAGGCACGAAGAAGAGGCGCAAAGGGGACACATAGCAGGGCGTTGTTGCGGCTTGGGGCCTTCTGCGGGACAGGATACATGACTGCCCGCCCCGCTCCCCTGATAATGAGACTGAAACAGGTGCAGGCAAGCAGGGTTAGGAGACAGCGTGTGGCAAGGCGAAGCAGGCAGGTGGCAGGTCGTTTGCTGTGATCGCTGTTGCCGGTGCTGTGTCGCTGGGGTATTAAGCTGAAGTGTAGGAACCAGAGGGAGGCGTATGCCCCCGATCTGCCCGCCTTACGGCGGCGTATGGCGTACTGCCGTAGTGCAGAATTCATACGTTCATGCAGGATCATAACCTGGGTATACAACGCACAAGGAGGTGCACAAGCCTTGGGCGGCATCTCGCATCTGCCATGGCCCCAGATGTAAGCTGATGTAAGCCAGTATGGTTATGCGGGCCGCATGCGGGGCGACGGGGCGTGAGCCGTGACTGCTCCATAGTTACTGGCGCCTGCCATGTGGCCATTTCGTCTAGTAAGGAGAACAACCTGAAACAACCTCGAAGCACGCGGTACGCTAATCCGCAGCGTTGTGGGGTTAGCAGATGGTTGCAAAGGAAGCAGCAATTGCATGCACCTATGGTGTGGAAAGGAGGCAGGGGTTACCAGGTATGCTTGGACGCTGAAACCTTGCCCTCTTTCAGCGCTCCATGGCTGAAGAGGGCAAGGTGTTGTTTGGAACCAGTACCTGGTGTCGTGGTATGCCTTCAAGTTCAACCAGGGCTGTCTACATCAGGGCTCTGGCCTACACGCAGGTGGAGCTTTGCGATGTCTTCTGCACCAGCAATTTCTTCACTTTGCAAGGTAGTACAGATGATATGCTGCATGCACTCTTGCAGGCAAGTGGCAAGATGTTAGAGTCGGGGCTACCGGTTTTTGGTTGACCGTACCCGGCAGAAACGCAAGTGTGAGCAGGGGAGCGGGGATGAAGGCATGTGGCTTGCATGTGCCAGCACTTTGCTCCTTGCCCACCCTGCACATACTGGACGCATGAGGTAATCGTGCCGTCGCACTGCATGGTGTATTGGTGTGTTGGTGTTGGGCCAGGCAGACCTGCGGCATCGCTGCGTTAGGGCATCGGCCCTCACAACGCTGCCGTCCATGCCGACAAAAGGTAGCTCCGAATGAGTAACAGGACATACTATTACATTCATAGTCACTTGATAGCTCGTGCTGCTCCTGCTGGCTTCTGCCTGGCCACTTGCCCTGCAAGTTATCATCAAGCAGAACCCCGACATCGGGCGCACGGACAATAGTTTTGTTAAGTTAGCTTAGGCTTGCTACATCGACAGCTTGCCAGGCAACTGGTCGCCATACGCGGCGACGATGTCTTCGTCTGAAAGGTACGCTCACCGTTCGGGCTTCACTATCCAGCCTGAACACATCTTTTGCATATCAGGTGCACTCCTTGTGGCGGGGCAGGGGCAGATAACGTGCCCCGCGCACTGCAGTCCGGGGTCAGGAAACTGGGTATACTGCTTCGGTGCTGTGCGGACCCCCCTAAGCCCTAACATTATATGTAATTACAGCGTATGGTGTCGTTGTGGCAGGGGGGGCAGCTGTCGGCTTGGACAAACTCGACAAATGCCACCTCACCGTTGACGCCCCGTGAGGCCCGACCGCTGCTTGCAACTCATTACATTAGGCTTGTTGATTTCCGCGTCCTGCGCACACTTGTCGGGGAGACGGAGGTTTTGCCACGGACACGCAACCTTGAACGAGGCCGCAGCGATGCCGTTCCTCTGCTTCCTTGACCTCCCGCAGGTTATACATAGCCAGGTATTTTCCAAGTAACCTTTAGCCTGGGCGGGGCCGCCAGCGACCAGGGGTGTACCCTTGGCGACGCTATGGAGGCCGAGGCAGCAGCAGCAAGTGGAAATCCAGACGGCGACTTGATAACGATCCAGACAGAATGCACTTCCCAGGGTACCCTTGTGCGGGTCCTGGCACCTGCGCGAGGCATCAGGATGGGGGACATCACGTCCGTGCTGGAGTCCCTGGACATTAACTTGGTGTCCTATGCGGCGGAACGCGATCCAGATGCTGGAGCAGCCTCTCTGGCGGGCCGGCGGAAGCAAAGCTTCCGGGGGCGTTTCCTGGTCACGGACGACGACGGAAATAACCTGAGCGACGAAAGCCTCGAAGGCCTCATAGCCAACCTGCAGGACGCATTGCATGTGCGGCTGTCTTCGGCAAGCATCTTGCGGCGCTGCGGGGGCTCCCTCCCGGAGGGGAAAGCGCGCCGCGACAGCGTCGTCTCCTATGCGACAGAGACCAGCATGGACCCAGAGTCCCCGTCTTTCGGCAGCGCAGCTGCGGCAGCTGCAGCAGCAGCAGCAGCAGGCGGCGGCGGAGGATTCCACCCTTTCCAGCCGCAGCTGCACACCAGCACGTCGCACCTGTACCCAGGGCAGCAGCCAGCTAGCGGTCCCCCGACCGCACACCCCTCGGTGCCTGGCATGCTGCTGCCGGGACACCTCACCGCCGGCAGCAACCTCGCGCCCGTTCCCCACGCACACCTCTACGCGCAACCGCACGTGCCCGGGGGCCTGCACCACCACGCCAGCGCGGGCGGTGTCGCCACCCTAACCCACCAGCACCAGCCCGGCCAGCCGCCGGCGTACAACCTCAACCCACACCAGGCCCCTCACCCTCCTCACCACCAGCAGCCTCCGTACCACCACGAGCACACAACATCTGCAGGCAGCATGGTGATGGGTGCGGAGCGCTCCAACAGCAGCAGCATGGCCTCCATCCTGCTGCGTGCCCCCTCGGCCGCCATCTCGGACCACGGCACGAATGCCAGCCCATCCTCCCTCGCCCCGCCCGACATTACACTGTCCGTGCCTCACGACATCACACTGTCCGTGCCCCAGCTGGAGCTGCCCCCCTTGGATGGTAGCTGCGCGGGCGAGCTAATCCACAGCGACTCGCTTCTATGGCCCTCCAACGCGCCGTCCGGGGCCAGCAGCGGCCAGCACCCGCACACCGCCGCCGTCCCAGCGTTGGCCAATCACGGCGGCATCTCGCACCCGCTGGCCGCCGGCTCAGCATTAAGCTCCTCTCTCGCGCTCGTGGGGCACGGCGCAGGGGCGGCGGCAGCAGCAGCATCAGTAGCAGGCGGGGTGCAGCTAACCCACCACCAGCATCGGCAGCAGCAAGCGTACAGCACGCCGTCCCTGTTGACAGCCATGGTGCACGCGGGCGTGCAGGGAGCGGGAGGGGGCGACTGGGACGCACGGGCGCATGCACATGCGCCGGGGCAGCAATGGCAGGGGCTGGCACCAGCTGCCCAGGGCCCCCAGCAGTACGTGGTGGTCCAGGTGCCGCAGCAACCCCAAGGCACCGCCTTGGGGCTGCCTCGCACGCTCGCGCCGTCTGCTATGCAGCTGGGTGGCGGCGAGTTCCTCTTGTCAACCTCGCCGGCAAGGGGGCATGCGGCTGGCCCGCTGGCCGGCACGGGCGTTGCAGGCGCTGGGTCGGTGCACACCTACCCACACCAGCACCAGCACCCGCACCACCACCAGCACAGCGCGTCGGCCCTGCCCCTGGGCCAGGGTACTCATATCCATCTGCAGCAGCACCCGCACCACCACCAGCACAGCGCCTCGGCCCTGCCCCCGGGCCATGGCACCCACCTGCACCTGCAGCCGCACCAGCAGCACCCGCAGCTGGGCCAGGTCCTCCAAGCTGGCCACCTCAGCCACGTCGCGTTCCCTGACCAGTTGCCAGGGCAAGTGCAGCAGCAGCACCAGCAGCTGCTACTGCCTCCCGCCTATCCACAGCCAGCTATGACCGCGGCAGGCAGGGAGGTGCTGCTGGCAGGCATGCCTGTAGGGCCGGGCAGGGCCGGGGACGGCGGAGCTCTGAACGAGATGCAGGAGAGCATCAGCGTCAGTGCGTGGGGGCTTACGCTGCCCCCGGGCTTCCCAGCCATGCTGCCGGGGCCTGCGTCCGGGCGGGCGACGGCGATTGGGGAGCAGGAACAGGGTCTGGGCCAGCTGCCGTCTCCGGCCGTGACGGAGCCCCTTCCGGCGGGGCTGGTGGCGACGTCAACGGGGTCGCTGCCCTGCGTCGCGCCGTCCGCCCCCATCCCGATCTCCGCCGGCGGCAGCACCGCGCTTGCAGCCTCCACCCTTAGTCCCTTCGCCAACAGCCTCACCGACACAACACCCTTCGGCGCGGGGCTGCAGCCCTCCAGCCTGTCCCGCTCTCCTGCGGCGTCCTACGTCCCCACCGCCTCTGCCACCCCCGAGCCCTCCCGCCCCGCCTCCGGCACCCTCCCGCACCCCTTCGCCGTGCCCGGGGCACACCTGGCCCTGCACCCCCTGCCTCCCACTGCTCCCGCAGTGTCCGCCTCCCCAGGCGGCTCCGGGCTAACAGCCGTGGCCTCGGCCCTCTCTGGTCATGGCCGCGACACGCCGCCACAGCAGCAGGGCTCCTGCCCCCTGCCGCCGCTCCCGGGCTCAACCTCCCGCTCCAACTCCATTCCCAACTCGGCACCGCCCAGCTGCGCAACGCCTGCCACCGCAGCCGCCACCCTGTCCACCAACACCACCTGGGGCAGCAGCTACGGCAGCAGCATCGCGGGTATGGCTCTAACCCCGCATGGGCACGCCGCCGGCCCCCGCCCCGCCGGCGCCGAGCACGCGCCCCTCCCCGCCCTCGCGCCCATCGCAACCGCCGCGCAGCACCCCGCCCTGCTGCCTTCCACTTTCAGCACAGCAAGCCAGCCTTCCGAGGCCTCCACGGCCGCCATAGCAACCACGCTTTCTGGCGTCGGCATTGCGGGGCTGCCGGCGGCAGCGGCTGCAGGAACGCCAGCCGGCGGCGCAGGCGTCGGCGCTGACGGCGGCGTGGGCGACAACAGCCCGTCTGCTGCCTCCGCGTCCTCCTCCGAGGGCGATGGCGGGGGCTCGTCCATGTGGTTCTCATCGCTCTCCTCAAAGGACAGCGTGGCGCGGATCATGTCCAGCCCCGTACGGTCCGTGCACGGCGATGCCGAGCTGTCGTACGCCAAGGCGCTGATGCACAAGTACAACATTTCGGCGCTGCTGGTTGACACGGGTACCGACCAGCCGGGGTTCATCACGAAGCGGGACTTCCTCAAAACGCAGTCCAACAAGCAGCTGAGGCGGTCAAAGGTGAGCCTGCGTTGCAGTCCACCCCGCACTGCGACATTTGCTGCAAGCAGGGGTTCGCTATTTACTGCTCGCTGTGCCTTGCGGCTACGATTTCTTCAATCACGTCGCATGCTTGTGTAGTTTCGACCACCTACGGCAGCATGTGCTCTTGGCAACCGCCAACTGATAGCATTCGTTTTGCACCTCCGCGCGCCCCGCAGCACGTGCGTGAGATCATGACTCAGCCAGTGGTGCACGTGGACATCGACGCCCCTATCGACGTGTGCATCCGCGTGCTGAACGAGGCGGGCGTGCGGCGGGTGCTCGTGCGGGACCCAGCAAAGGTCACGTCGGGGCAGCCGCTGGCGGCGTTCGTGGGCATGGTGGGTTGGCAGTGGCGCGGTGTTTTACAAATAGGCGAAACGGGACCTAATGCATGGGCGGTTGCTGCTTAGTCATGGTGTGTACGGGTAAAAGGTGTGTGCCTGGCTGGGCATGGGTGTCCTTTGTGGTTAGCCGGTGGTCTTACGTAAACGGACCATACGCAGCTGCGCCCCCGCCTTGCTTGTGCGTGGGTGAATGACTTGTTGGTGCATTAGCGGGTGAAGTCGCTTTCACGCGTACACTGCTCTTGTGTTATCCTATGCTATGCAGGTCAGCGACGCGGACCTCTTCCGGTTCATCGGCGGGCCCATCCCGTCACCCTGTAAGTTGCAAGCACATTGCAGTGGGACCTAGGGACGGGGCCTGGCAAGGGGCAAGTGCCAAAGCGGGTGCTAGGAGTGAGGCTCTGCCCTGTGGGTACTGCTTCCACATTTGCCCTCTCAAGGCTGAGGCCCCGCTCGTATTGTGGCCGTGGCTGAAAGCCTGTCGTGCCTGCGCCCCGCAGTGATGGGGTCGCTGGTGACGCCGGAGGCCCCCGGCGCGCGCACCGCTGCCGGCGCCAACGGCACGGGCATGATGCTGCCCCCAGCGCCGCTGCTGCCGCACGCCACCTCGTCCCTCGTCTCCGTCTCCACCAGCTCCATAGGCACGGGCCCCTCGTGCAGCACCTCCCGCGTCTCCACAGCCGCCCCACAGGCCCTGGACGCAGCCGCCGCAGCAGCATCCTCCACCCCAGCACCTGCCGCCTCCGCCGACGCAGCCGCCGGCAGCGGCTCGCTTGCCGGCTGCTCCACCCTCAACACCATCCCCAGTTTCCTCACCGGGGGCCCCAGCAGCGTCCTTGCGGCCACGGACTCGGTGGTTAGCAGCGGTACGGGGCTTGCGGGGCCATCAGCAGCGTCAACCGCCAACGGCTCGGCGCCGTCGTCCTCGGGCGCGGGCGCGGTGGCCGCGGGCCCCACGGGCAGCGACCGCGGGGGGTCGGCCGGCTCGGGCGTGGGCTCGGGAGCGGGGGCCGGTGCGGGTGGTGGTGGGTTGCTGCCGGCGGTGGCCAGCGCTGCGTCGAGCTGCTCGCTGATTTCGCAGCGGCTGGGCACGGAGGCGTCGTTTGCGGACCGCTACCGCTGTGCGGCGGCGCTATGGGAGCTGGACTTCACGGAGCTGGGTGAGGGCGGGGAGGGGGAGGCACTGTTGTAGTTGGTGTTGCTGCCTGTCGAGCCACAGGCTGCGTGCATCACACGCCGTTGCGAGTGGTGCGTGTTGGGTACAAGGCTGCCTGCCAAAGCCGGAGACCGGCGGCGGTCCGGTGATGCTGGTCGCGGGCTGCTTGCGGGATGCCGCCGCGCACGGCAGTGCAGCGCCAGAAGCTCCTGCGTGCGCTCTGTGGCTTGGAGTAGCCTTCACAAGCACAACCTCATGGCAAAGAGATTACGAAGGTGCTGGCACAGCTGCCCGCCAGCTCCCCGGACCCATGTGCACTCGCATCCTCGCACCACGCCGCTTGATACTCACTGCACCGCTCTGTGTGCGCCCTCGCTCTCGCGTGCAGAGATCACCCGGCGCATCGGCGAGGGCTCCTTTGGCGAGGTGCTGCTGGCCAGCTTCCGCGGCACCAAGGTGGCGGTCAAGCGACTGCGCGGGTTCGACGTGCCCGAGCAGGAGCCGGGGGCGGGCGGCGCCGACGAGACCGCGGGGATGCACCCGGGCGAGCGCGGACCGTCGCCCACGCAGATGCCCATCTTCCGGCAGTTCTTTGAGGTGGGCGGCTGGGGCTGGGGAGGCGGGGCGGGGCGGGGCCGGGCGGCATCCTGGGCAGTTGGGTGTACTTTGGTGTCGCTGGTTGTGCACTTGCTTCCACCCCGCGTTTCAGGTTCGGCGATGTGTTGGGTACAGCAGTGGCAATCTTTATGGAAGCCCGCAAACGTGGGCGGGGGAGCGTCAAGGGTGGCGGTGACGTCTGGCAGCTGTGCTTGGCCCAACTCCCTCGCACGGGGATGCCTCTGCCCGGCGCAAGAGCTAAGCGTTTTTGCTCTAAGCCCTTCGCATTTTGATTGACATATCGACGTTTTGATTAACGCCCTTCGCCCCCTTCCTGCTACGCCCACAGCGCGAGATCGAGATCTTGGCCACCATCCGCCACCCGAACGGTAGGGGCTGGTCGCGCGACGGAGGGGCACAACACGGGTATCATGTCCGCACAAGACCATTGGCCATCGCATCATAACGCGACGGATAGCTGGTTTAAGCCTCGTGCATTATTAGCGTGCGTATCTGCGCAAGACCATTGGCCGGCACGGCACGTACGAGTTGAAGGGCTGGCTCGGCTCTTCTGCATTTGCCTGTGTCGAAACAGCCCTATTCCTCGCTCTGCCCCATACGACCCGGGCTCGTCCCTGCACCCCTGGCCAGCCCGCCCCAGCCCTTGCCATACTGGCGCTCTCCCCTCCACAACGTAAGCGTGACCTTGTCCCACTGCCCTCCGTTCGCTGTGCAGTGGTCAATTTCATCGGCGCCTGCCACACGCCGCCCAACGTGTGCCTGGTCACCGAGTACTGCGCGCGCGGCTCGCTGGACCACCTGCTGCACAAGAGCGGCATACGCATAGACATCATGAAAAAGGTGCGGGGTAGAAACTGGCCGGAAGCTTTGGGCAGTCGCAGGCAACTGGTTCCACAGGGCCCTGGGGCGGGTTGCGTGGAAACCTGCCGGCGCCTGGCAGTAGGCTTGTTCAGCCCTATCCGATTTGCTCTGATCCAATTGTCAATGTCCCCATGTCCTGGAATGCCTTGCGCACCCGCAGGTGGAGTTCTCGATGGACATTGCCCGCGGCATGAGCTGCCTGCACTCCCAGAAGCCGCCCATCATCCACCGCGACCTCAAGACAGCCAACCTGCTGGTGTCGGCGCGCTTCGAGGTCAAGGGTGAGCAGTGACAAGGATGGCGCATGTGCCAACTGCTTAGACCTTGAACGGGCCTTCTGGACAGCCGTGCTGAGGCACCCTCCCGCCGCCGTTTCACTCGGTGCAGTGTAGACCTTTTTTGAGGGAGCTAAGCACTTCGCGGCGCAAGCGTTCGGTTAGTTCCTTAACTCGGTGTCCTCCGCTCCGGTGCCCCTTGTCGCAGTGGCGGACTTCGGTCTGAGCCGCATCAAGGACCACGCGCAGCTCATCAACAGCCGCGCGGGGCTGGAGGGCACGGTGGAGTACGCGGCGCCCGAGGTGCTGCGCGGCGAGCCGTACACCGAGAAGTGCGACATCTGGTCGTACGCCGTGCTGCTGTGGGAGCTGCTGCACCGGCAGCGGCCGTACGCCGACACCGACGTGCCCATCTACATCCTCATGTGCGTGGCGGCGTGGACGCGGTGTGGGCTACGGGCTTGTATCGGTCCTTCTCTGTGCCCTAGCACTGGGGCAGGTTGGGGAAGCGGTGCCAACGGACGAGTGCCAGACAGTGCTAAGACACCACGAGAATCCGCTTAGCAACCTACTCCGCTCTGTACCGAGCGTCATCCTTACGCCCTCCCTTTACCTGCGGTGCCGCTAACCGCTGCCGTAACTGCTGCCGTACTGCAGGATGTCTCTGGGCAACGGCTCTCTGCGTCTGCCCCCCGTTCGCGAGGAGGCCGCCACCCCCGGCCTGGCCCGCCTGGTGGAGCGATGCATGGCCTGGGTGCCCGCCGACCGGCCGTCGTTCAGGGAGGTGCTGCACTGCCTGGAGGCGGAGTACAAGATACTGCGCGGCAAGGCGGCAGGTGGGGCGCGCGTGGCGAAAGTGATCAGATCACCGCGGGTCGGGGGTGTATGTGAGCTATTCAGTCATGTGACCTCATTTGTTAGGCAGCTTAACCTTAACGTAGCACATGCCGTTGCACCTTTCCTCGCGCAGCCGTCCCGCGGTCCGACTCGGCGTCCTCGATGGTCGTCACGCCCGGGGCGGCGGGGGCCAACGGCCAGCAGCAGCAGGCCCAGCACGCACACCCACACCCGCACGGCGAGGCGGCGAACCCCACGGGCACTGCCGCCGCCGCAGCGGCCGGCGGCAGCGGCGCCTACGCGCACCCCCACACGCCGCCGCTGCCGCGGCCGCACCAGCCCCTGGGCCAAGCGTACGGCACAGGAGCGCTGCCCGCCAAGCCCTCAATCAAGATGCCGTCAGCAGCCGCCGACGGCGACGGCGCCGCCGCCGCACCCGCCGCTGGCGGAGGCGGCGGCGGCGGCCGCCGCGTGCAGCTGGTGCTGCCGCTGCCCGTCCACAGCGGCAACGTGTCCGCCTTTGCAGAGGCCGCCATGGACTCCCCTGCCACCACCTCTGGCGGCGAGTCGACGCCGTCGCAGCACGGCTCGCGCCCGCCGTCCAGCCGCGGCCCGCCCGGCGGCGGCGGCCCGAACGCCGCCACCCGCAACGTGTCCGGCGGCAGCAGCGGCAAGCCCGGCAGCGCCAGCCGCCCCAGCGGCCGCTCCCTGCGCGCCGCCGTGCGCTCCAAGTCCATGCCGCTGCCCGAGTTCGAGTGGTTCCCTGGGGAGGAGGACTGGGACGGCAGCGAGGCGACGTTGGACAGCAACGTGCAGGAGGAGGACGGGCAGCACACGCCCGCGCTGGGGTCGCACGCGGCGTCAACGCCCACGGGGCGCCGCGGCGCGGGCACCCCCAGCGGCGCCAGGGGCAGCGGGGCGGGGGAGGAGGGCTACCTGCCGCCGCCGGCGGAGCTGCTGGCGGCGGACTCGTACGGACGCATGGCGGAGTCGTCGGAGGAGGGGTCGCGGCAGTCGTCGTTGGGGCTCAGCGGCGCCGTTGGAGGTGGTTCCACCGCCGCCGCTGTGGTAGATAACGCAGGCGTGCAGCTCCGCGTGCGGGTGGCGGCGCCTGGCGGGGACAGCAGCAGCAGTAGCGCCACCAGCCCCCGGGTGCCCAGCGGCGGCGGCGGAGCGCCGGCGGCGGCTTCAGGCGGCGGCGGCATCCTGCGCCACCCCGGCCGCGCGTTCACGCCGTACACGCCCTTCGGCTCGGCGGCGGCGCAGCAGGGCAGCGGCGGCGGCGGCAGCCCGGCCACAGGCAGCCCCGTCGGCTCCGTGCGCCGCCGCTCCGTCGTCAACTGGGCGGACGAGGCACCCCGCTCCTCATCACCCGCCGCGGCCCACAGCCCCTCCAGTCCGGCCGCCGCCGCCGCCGCGGCCCCTGCGCCCGCGGCGCCGCGGCCCCGGCCGGCCATCCGCCTGTCCGCCTTCTCCCCGTTTGCGGGCGCCAGCGCTCAGCCCTGGTCCCCGCGCAACTCTGTGGACGAGCGCGAGCGGGAACAGCAGCAGCAGCGCACGTCCTCGCCGGCGCCGGCCTCTGGCGCCGCCACCCCCGTGGCGGCGGCGGCGGCGGCGGCGGCAGCAGCATCCCCGCGGGCCTTGTTGCCGCCAGGCCCGCCTCGCGTCTCCGCGTTCAGCCCCTTTGCGCAGCTCGCAACGGCGGCGCTGCCGTTCCGGGACGGCGATGAGAGCGGCGGGGACGGGGAGGAGGACAGCGGCCAGCGGCAGGAGGCCGACCAGGGGAGACCTCTCGGCAGCACTGCGGCAGCGGAGGCGGCGGATGTGAGCCTGGGAGTGCACCCCGCAGTCGCCGCTGCGTCCATGGCCCTGAGCGAGGACGTGGCGGTAGCTGCAGAGAAGGACCAGGAGGAGTACCAGCGGCCTGCCATGTTGCTAACCCACAACGAGGCGGAGTGGGGCGGGGTGGTGCTGGGGCGGCGCAGCAAGGCCGGAGCCGCCAACGACCAGAGCCCGGGCGGCGGCAGCGCTGCAGTGGCTGCCACCGCAACGGCTGTGTCGTTCAGCCCCATGTCGGACGTGCAGGAGCAGGTGGCGGTGGTGCACATGCACCAGGGGGAGGGGCAGGGGCTGGTGGAGGTGCACCCGCACTTCCTCCACCCGCACCTCGCACACGTCACGACGCGCGTGGGGCAGGTGCTGCTGCACCAACAGGATGGCGAGGAGCAGCTGTCGCCGCTGCCGCTGGATGTGGCGGCAGGGGAGGGGCTGGTGCGCGGCGGTGTGGGCGCCAGCACGGACGAGAGCACGGTGAGCCAGTTCACGGAGGACGACGACGATGCAGCGCTGCACACAACGGCCTGGGTGCGGCTGTGAGGCACCTGCTGCTGGTGTTGGTAGCGCTGGTGCTGGTGCTGGTGCTGGCGTTGGCACTCATCCGGCTTGCTATGGGTCCTGTGGCGCGCACATCCTGGCTACGCCGGGGGCGGCAGCAACATGGACACGGCTACAGGCTGCGGAATGAATCGTCATGGGAGCGGTGGGGTGCTGGCCTTTGGAGTGCCTTTTGTTGGAGGCACCTTGGGTTTCGTAATAGCTGCAGGACGCATTGTGACGCGAGTGTTTTGGCTCTGATCATGGTTGGACTGTACGGTGGTTTCTGTGGCAGCAGCAGAACCCGCTCTGCTCGCCGCGCCGGCGGCTGCCACCTAGGCCGCGGGTTGGAGTGATGTCCTTACTCGTGTCGCACCGCGCGCGCCCAGATGGGGGCGCGTTCGAATAATCTGGTTCAGTAAGTGACCCAACACCCTCCAGTGGTTTGTGCTGGGCCTGGAGGGCCGGAGGGAACGTCATATGGCGGCGGCATCGGAGCGCGGGGGATGCGTGGCTTGACGCTTTGGCGGTGTGGAAAGGCGCCTTCCAGTGCCGACGCCGGCTTTGGTGGGTGGGCAAGGGGCGAGACGGGCCGGGATGCGCAGCCAAAGTGCAGCATAGCACGAGTCCGTCGGGAAATGGCCTATGGCACACGATAGAGACGTGAGCAAACCGGGGAGGCGACTCGTGCTTTGTGACGTGACGTGGCGCTGTGGGGTGCACGGACGTGTCCGTAGCCTTTGGTGAGTCATGCAGAGTGCGCGCGGAGAGGGGCATGCTGGTGGACACTATTACTGGGTAGCCAAGTCCTTGCGAATGTACTGGGTGGCATGGTCGAGAGCATGTGCCGTGTGGTGCTTCGCAGACTTGCAGTGTGACACGGGGCGGCAGGAAGCAAGAGCACAGCGGCAGGTTTGGGATACAAATTGGAAACGAACGGGCATGATGTTTGTGGGCGAGTGGGAGGGTGGTGCGGAGGGTCTCCCGTTCTTGTGCCTTCCGGGCACTATGGAGATCGTGTGTGTATTTTGTCGACGTGACCTACTGAACATGGAACACGCTTGCATGAGAGTAGGTGTCGTGTGGTTCCGGCTAGGTGGAGGAAACGTTATTGGGGGGCCCCAGGGGCAGTGACCCGTGCACAAATGACACATCTGATGTGCTGGCTGCGCTTTGCAGGATATAGCAACAGGCACTGGGAGCAGGCATGGGGAGGAGGGGTAGTAGGGCTGACACACTCGCACTCTGAATCTGCCGTGTGGGAGCTGCAACATGGGTGTAGTGGGGCAGCGGTGGACCTTCATGCATCTACACGTGTGTGGGCGGCAGGTCATGGGCGGTTGAACGACGCGCGAACGACGCTGTGTTTAAGTGCAGCACTGACCACATGTGCAACCTTTCAGCGACGCAAGAAGGCTCCCCTGGTGGGGCGGTAGCCGGACACGGCGTGCCATGCCGGCACGTGCCATGCGTCGTGTGCGGGGCAAGGGCATGTCGGCTGGTGTTGTACGTGTGTGATAGCAGCAGTAAATGCCTTGGTGCGTTGTGGCGTGGTGCAGCGGCGTTGCTAGGAGGGCAAAGGCTTGAGGCCCACAGGCTGGCAGTGCAAAGCTTTGCAGGCGCAGCGCGGCGGTTCATAGCTGCGTTTACGGTTTGGTTTGTGCATTTTGGGTTGTACTTTGTTTACGCACGGTGATGGAGGCCCCCATCGGAGGCCGGTGTTAGTCGTCGCAGCAGAGTGTCGTACTGCAGACGGCGGGTGGAAATGCTCCTTAGGGAGGTACGTCGTAGCCCCGTTTTGCCCCGATTCGGAGCGCAATTTGTGTTGGCTTTAACCTGACTTTTACGAAGTGCGACGAAACCATGATAGCATACGGAAGAGGCGACTGAGACTGCAGAGGGGAGCGTCGCTGTTCTGCTGTTGAGAGAACTTGTGAGGGCGTGGGCCCCATCCAAAAAGCGTTTTTCCGCGGTGCCTTTGATGCCGCTGTACATAGCATGCCATGGGTGGCGTTAGGCGTGTCTGCATGCCCCAGGACGCATGCAGAAGAGTGAGTGATGTATTCATTGGACCCGTGGCAACTCGAGGGCTTGTCCAGTGCTGCTACGGATGCGTCGGAGCTGAGCATGTAACGTTCGAGCGGTGTAGGCAAGCGGTTGGCGGTTGTGGCTTGCCGTGTGGTGCCATACACAGCAGCGTAGCTACCGGCCAGACTGTGACGCCATAGCCCTGCCACTGCGACCGCAACGACCGATCATACACCAGCCGAAAGGAAAGGTCAACGTGTTGGTGATGTGAGGTGCCCAGTGCCCTCTTTGAAAAGTGCTATGCAAAGGCGAAGGCCCCAGACCGACACCAAAAGGCAGAACGGTTTGCTGCCTTTGCTCACACCGCGTGCAATGACCGAGCGGGCGGCATGGGCGGGCGGGCACGGAGACTTGTGCACCAGCCTTCGCCTCGTCCACAGCGCACAGCCCTGCAACAGGCATAACAACCCCACAAGCGGCACTGAACGACACGACTGCTCTGTACACCCTACCACGATTGCATGCTTACCGTATTCTCTCCACCGACTCCACTTCAACAACAGCATCAAATCCCGCTTGAAGCACGCTCGGCTTTGTGGGCTGGGTAGCTGTGGACGTCCCTCCCGAGGCCGCACCAGGTCTGCAGGTCAACGTTATGCCTGCGTGTGTGCAGGCTTGCACCTGCTTTCAACGTTTCAAGTAGCATGCGACCCGTCAAGTGTGTGGCATTCAGCTTTTGCTCGTACATGCAATACTTGACATGGTACACCTCCCATGCAATTATTCCCGCAGCCAGCGAATGCGCCCGGTTGATCAGGGACTAACCACCTTGCTGTCACTCCAGGACCTTGACGCGTACAGTTGAAGGGCCGCTATGCACATGCATGCAGTATACCGTACATGCGTGGTTTATAATGATAAACGCACTCAACCCAGTTGGCCGACTTCAAAGCAGGGCAGAGCAACGCGCCGCACATCCATGTAACCCATCCCACATGCGTGCGACACCCCACCCGGGCCTGAAGCCCTGCACCACTCCTCCAAACCGCCCTTCACATTCAGGAAGCTCCACACACCAAGCGCCTCGCGAGGTGCCCGCACACCCAGAATAAATCGCCCGTCCATGCCGTACTGCCACCGACCATGCACCGACCTGCCCCCTGCCATCACACAGGCGCGCGCGCGGAGGCGGGCTGCGCCGCCGCCATGCGCCGCGGCGGCACCAGGCGCACCACGCCACCCACCAGCGGCAGCGGCAGCAGCGCCAGCAGGGCTGCCGCCCCCAGCGCCAGCTGTGGGTTAACGGCGGCCAGGCTGGGCGGCAGGCCCGTTGCGCACAGCACCAGCAGCGCCTTCTGCGCCAGGCGGTAGCGCGAGGCGGCCTCTAGGAGGCCCAGGGTTCGATCTACGGCGGCGGCAGCGTCCTCCTCCATGGCAGCCTCCCAGTGCTGCGAGCGGAGCCATGTGGGGTAGGGCAGGGCAGGGTTGGGGTCAGGGTCCTACCTGGAACTTTGCATGCGGACGAAGGTGCGGCAGCAAGGCTTCTATCTTCCTGGAGGGCTATAATCATGGAGTTCTGAAACGCAGGGCCCCACGGCATTAACAGTGCACGGCGTGCTAGCTCCCGGCGTCTGCCAGCCTGCTTCATGCGATGTACCGTAACCTGTGCAAGTACCGCTGTGACGTAATAAGGCATATACGGTGCATGCACAACAAGCACGTGGCGACACACGCACGCACCTGCAGCATGTCCGCCAGTCCGCTGGTGGTGCACTTGGGCAGCGTGTCGATGAACGAGCCCAGCGCCTCCGCATTCAGGTAGCAGTCCCTAGTGCATTGTTGGGCATTGAGTGATGGTAGCGGGTTGGGGGGACAGTATGGGAACCAGGTGAGGAAGGCAGGCTTGTCAGCTACGTCGCCAGCAGCGGCTTTCGCACGGCCGCATGCCGTGGCCCTCTCAGCAAACACTTGGGCAAAAGGGAAGCAGGGGAGACATGGATCATAATGGAGCTTACAGCACAGCTAGCTCCTCTGCGTCCAGGGCTGTGGCCAGCAGCGACCCCAGGCGCTGCACGCGGACGTCGTCCTCCATGGCTGTCTCGAGGCCGCCCATCAGCACGCTGCAGAGCGGGGCCCGACAGGATGCACAGAAGCGCATGTTGTTAATCATTTGAGTTGTAACAGCATTGCATAGATTACAGGGAAACCAGGGAAAGCCTCGTACCGACGGCAACAAGGTTTCCGAAAGCCACGTGCCGAAAGCCGGAAAAAGGCGGGTGGTTAGGCAGCAGCGCCGCGAAACGCAAAAGGCGTGACTTGGAGCAAGTACAAAATAAAGGATGCTCTTATTTACAAGTGGCAAGATGAGAGCACATCAACCTGTCAAGCTGTGTCAGCATGTCTGGTGTACATTCTGCACTTCTGCACGCGTCAAGCTGCGTGCACAACTCACTACGCGCTTGGCTGCCTTGATGCAAAGCTCAGCCAGTGAACGATGCGATCGGCACGGTCGTCGGTGAGGCAGCTGTCGATTCGCAGCAAGACATGCTGCGCGCCCGAGAGACTGCGCTCCGACTGTCCACTGCGCAGTCGCATCTTGGCGATGGTCCCAAACGTCATTCGCCCAAGGGCGCGATGAAATTGATTGGATGTCGTGGTCCAAATGCGGCCGACGGACTACTGCTGCCTGCAGTCTGGAGACGAACGGGAGTTGCAGGCCTGCCATTTGCAAACAGCAATATGGGTGCTCATGCAATGCTCTTGCTTCCCTATGTTGTTGTGCACCGCTCTGGCCTTCCGGGCCCCTTCACAAAGCGTGTCGGCCCGTTTCATCTACCGGTCGTGGATAATGGTACGAGGTTGCTAACCCTGCGGTCATGCCGAATTTTGTACCGAGGGCCACCCGCTGTGCCTTTTGAAGCAAACAGAGCTTGTTGCATGTTGCACCAGGTAACGGCATAACCGTCCGGCCGTGTAACGCTCTACGGTATTATGTCGTCCTTGCGAGAGCTTTGCAACTGAACCCCAGCCTGACCCCAGCAGCAGCCCCTGGTGAAGTGCACTCACGCGGCTGCCCCGCCTGTCCGCATAGCATTGTATGCTGCAGTACGGTACCCAATAAACATGCCCGACGAACATACCGGTATCAGAAGCTGGCAGACGGACATGCTGGCTCTGGCTGGCTCCTTCGTTGGAGTGTGCATGTGTACGTGAGGAGCAGAGGACACGTGCCAGGAGGCACACGGCAGTGCAGGGCGCGCGGCGTGCATGCATGAGATCTGACGAGACCAGCAGGAGGAGGGCAGGAGGGACTACCTCCGGAAGCTCATTGCAAAGGAGGGCTTCAACGCGTGCAGCCAGGTGCAGCCCAACCTTATGCTGTACAGTGTCTTCAACACTACCGTCAGTTCATACGCGAGCAGACATGGCAAGACCAGGGCAAGACGAGCAATCGTTCGGCGCACGGGAGCGTTCCAGGCAACCCAGATGGACGACTTGGTGTGAGGAGGCTGGAAGCTGGAGGAGGCCGGCATCGGGTGGGGTGCTGGCCCCAGCTGGGGAGCTGGGCAGCTGGCCCATAGCTGAGTCGGCCGGAGCCTTCCGGAGTGCAGCTGCAGTTTAGGTTCAGCACCTCTGAAAATGGACCGGCTGCAGTTCAGCACCTCCAAAGGTGGACCGGCTGCCTTCTGCCAGCATGCCGCTGCTCGCTACACGGCAACTACCGGGGGAGACCCGCTGCTGTCCTCCACGGCAGCTACTACGGCATGTCGCGATCGCTCCTGCCTTCCGCCGCTCCTGCCGCCGCAGCCGCTGCTGTGGCCGCCCCGTGCACCCATGTCGTCCTCCGTACACACTCCTCCCTGGATACCCCCGCCGCCGCCGCCTCTGCCTGCCAAGGCACCTGCCGTACCTCCAGCCGGTGCTGCGCTCGCCACCCCGGCGGCGGCAGCGGCGGCGATGGCGGCGCCGTTGGCGGCGGCCGCGCCGCCCCACTGTCACCGCCCTCTCGCAGCAACATCCTGCTGCTGCCTTGACGCCGCCCGCCATCGTTGCCGCTGCCGGCGCCGCCGTTACCATTCGTACCTCCGCTGCCGTACGCCTCCAAAACCACCGCCTCTCCGCCCGACGTGTACACCTTGTCGTACCGCAGGCTGGGCATGGCACGCATGAGGACGCAGTCCGACAGACCCATGGGACGCGGCGGCGTGTCGCACGTCCGCCGGGGCTCGTTGCTGATGCCTCCACTGTTGCCACTATCACCGCCGCCGCCATCGCCGCTGCCGCTGCCGCCGACGCTACTGCTGCTGCTGCTGTTGCTGCTCCTAGGCCGGCACAGCTCCGTCCAGGGTACGGCAGGCAGGCACAGCGCCCCCGCGTCCGGATGCGCAGCCTCCAGCGACAGCACCACCGATTGTACCGTCCCGTGGGCCGCCGTGCTTACGTAATGCCGTACGTCCGGCAGGAGTACGGACCAGCGCGCGCGGGACGCCAGCTGGGAGTACGGCGAGGAGGGTACGTCTGCCGGGGACTTGTTGGTGGCACTACCACATGTGATAACGTCGTACACAATCCTATGGCCACGCACTCCCTGCTCCTGGAAATGGTCCCCGCCACTGCTGCCCCCGTGCATGCCGCCGTGGCCGTACCCACCGCCGCTGCTGCCTCCCTGCCTCGTCGACTTGGTCCGCCGGCTGTGACTGATGCTGCTGCTGCCGTACAGTACGGCATGCGCTGCACGCCGTACAAGCTCCGCCTGGAGCTCGTCCAGTCCGTCCACACACAGGACCAGGTGATCAAACCCCACCCTCGCATGGTGCTCCACCCACCAAGACACCATCTCCCACACCTCTGCAGCCGAGGAAGCGCCACCGCCGCCGCCTGCTGCGCCCTTCCCTCCCTTGCCCCCTCCCTTGCCCCCCTTCGTTAACACACCGGTCAGCCTCACCCCCACCAGCATGTAACTGAACTCAACCGCTGCATCATCGTACCGCCTGCCGTACGCCTCAACCGCTTCCATCATCTGCGGCGTCATCTTATACCACGGCTGCAACGGGTTGAACCAAGTGCACACACACGCTAGCTCCTCGTCAACCTCCTCCCTGCTACCCCCGTCGGCCCTCCCACTGGCACCACCGTCGTCCCCGCCCCTCCCTGCCCCCGCCGATCCCGTGGGACCTTTGCTCCGAAGCCGCTCGCACTCCGCCTGTAGTGCCGTACGCGCCGCCGTCAGCCGTACGGCCCTTCGCAGTACGCCTGCCCTGGCCGCTGTGCTGCCCGGGGACAGCATACAGGTGTGCGTTCCGTTGCCGCCGCCTTCATATTCACCAAAGCGCCGTACCAGCTGGGCCAGCGTTCCATCGCTTCCCTCTACGGCACCGGTGTCCAAAACCCAAAAACCCCACCCTCGCCCTTGCCTCCTAGCACCGTCAATATCGCTGCAGTGCCCATGCACCGGCAGCAAACTACCGGTACGAGGCCTCACGCACCTAACACCATGGCTAGGCCCAACAACACTCCCTGAATCCTGTACCGTATCTCACCTCCTGCCAAGTTGCCGTCACGTAACCGAGCCGCACCCATGCCCTCCCCACCTGCCAAGAAACGCCGCCAGCGCCGCAGAGTACACCAGCGCGTCAACCGTCGTCAGCTGCCGTACAGCTTCCAGCAGCTCCGGGTCCTGTACGGCAAGCTGCGCCATGTCGGGGCGAGGGGCCAGGCGCACGCCGTCCCACCGCTCCTCCGAGCCCTGGCCGTGCAATAGGGTGCGTGATGACAGGGGGAGGCACGTGTCAGTGTGTCAGGGGGAGGCACGTGTCAGTGGGCGGCACGACCCGTCGGTAAGGTCTGTCCTTGTAGACATGTGCACGTACCCCCAAGCTGCAACCGTCGGTGCTTCAACACACACCCACGCATCCTCTGCACAACGCTAACCCACCATGTTTGCGTTGACGGGCAGGTACGGCAGGGTGCGTGCTGGTGCCCCAGCCGCAGTTGTCTGCACTCATACACACCGTAGGCTTCTACGCTAACCCACGCACCGTATTTGCGTTGACGGGCAGGTACAGCAGCGTGCTGGTGCCCCAGCCGCAGTGCGCCCCCAGCATCGCCAGGCCGTAGTCCAACAGCTCCAGCGGGATGTACAGCCCTGTACGGCAGGATCACGCATGTCGTACGCGCATGTCGTACAGGTACCGCACAAGGCAGGTCTACGATTGGCCCAGGGCGACATGGTTACGCGACAGGGACGTAAACGATACCCGTGCATGCCGTACGGTACAAGCGGACGTGTGTGGACGCGTGCTGTACCGGTGGTCATACGTGAGCCCCAGTCTGGCTGAGCAGGTTAGGATCTGTGAGTGTGCAGTTGTCGGTACCCCGGCCATAGCCCCGCGGAAGGTCCCCTGCCGGCCTGCGTACCGTTGGCCAGCTCCTCCGAAGCCACCAACTCCATCGCCTGCTCCACTGTGTGCACGGAGAACTCGGCGGACATGCCGTTGGCGCCCTGCCCCGCCATGGCGTACTCCTGAATATATATCAGGTGGCATGGGAGGGAGGGCAACCAGTGAATTGTACTTGACGCATGTGTTTGGGACCAGCCTCGATGTGAGCGGTGCTGTACGTATGCGTAGTGCGTGTGAACACGTGCGGACGAAGACTCTGCAATCCCAACGTTGGCGCCCTGACCAGCCATGCCCATGGCGTACTCCCGCTGATCAGGAGGACCGCGAGCGAGGGCAGCTACGGTTGGTTGGTTGGTTGCTGAGGCAGTGAGACTAATGCTCCCAGATAAGGGCCCATGGTGCGCTCACCCGCAGCGTCAGAGTCTGGTTGTTGCGACGTGCGTCTGGCTCCGTGAAATAGTAGAAGAATGAGATATACCTGCAGGTGCGGAGGGGGCAGGCCAGGTGCATGGGAACACGTGTTTTGGACCCCCCCAGAACAGCCCATACGCGTGCCTGCGGGCGCAGAGCGAGGGCCGCACAAGGCTGTTACCTTTTGACTTCTACGTACGCCGGGCGCGGCCTCTCGGGGCGAGTGGGTCTCTGGGTCAGGGAAGCGGCGGCCATGGCCCATGCCCTAACCCAGAGGCCCACAAACCATGTACCAAGCACGAATTCCTAGCCCCTGTAACCTTCTCACGAAGAAAAAAAATATACCGATACCACATACCGCATACCACATACCGTAGCACCCACTGTCGGGGCCCTCCCTCGTCCCTCCTGGCCCTGCTCCCTCAGGCCTCTCCTTCTTGGCTTGCCCAAGCCAAAGCAAGGTACGGTAGCCAGAGCCGCGCCCGCCCCATGCCCCACCTGTCACTATCTATGCACTCCTACCCCAAACAACGGAACGCAACCCCCCGCGCGCATCTCGGTGCATCGTGCCCCAGCCATGCATTTTTGTCAGTCTAAATCCAAACCATGCAGGTCGCCAGTCATGCATTGTACGTCAGGTCGTGAGCCCTCCACTTTACAGTTGCTCCCTCCGCCGCTGCGCATGCCTCCAGCAGCCTGCACACATGTCGCGCGCACCCAGCCGCACTCTCCGTCGTTAATACACACCGCTGCAGCGGCCCGCTGTGTGCTGCATGGCGGCCACGGCCCCCGAGTCCGTCCGCCCCTCGCACCACACCATCATCCCCACCACCTTCATGCCCCATGCCCCATGCCTCACGCCCAAACACCACGCACCGCCTTTGCTCGCTCCACAGCGAATTGCCCCCCACAAGCCCAAATGCCCTAGCAAAATAACACCTCCCTGTGGCCAAGCCAATTTTCTAGCAAGGCTAGCAAGAGCCAATGAGCCCTCTTTGGGGCCAGCTATATATGCCCAAAGGGGCTGCGCTTTATATTGCCTTTCGCCTGGCCTCCCTAAGTGGCACCTCGGACCACCCGGTCCCCGCCGCTACCCCCGCCCCTACTTAGCCCCACGCACCTGTCCTCAAAGCGCCCATGGGGTGCCGCAGCACGGTCACGAAGCCAGAACCCACGCCCCGGCCCCTCCGCACACAGCTGACCCCTGGCCACTCTGCAGCCCCTTAATCCCCACAGCCCACAGCTCACACCCCACACGCCCAACTCCACCCCATGGAACACCATCCACAATCCATTATGCCCAAGCTACGCCCCCTGATTCGGCCCGGCCTCAGGTCCCAGCAGTTGCCACCCCCCGATTGCCCTCTACTCCATGGCCTCTGCTCCCCGCCCCATGCAAGCATCTACGGTACTGCAGGCGTGCAGGGTTAAACTTCTGGTCCCCTCGGCTCCCCGCCCCTCCACAAACCCCACCCACCTGTCCACGGGATGGCGCAGCACGGTCACCAAGCCACAGTCCGGCGTGCCCTTGCCCTTCCCACCCCTCCTGTAACCGCTGCATGTAACATCACAGGCATACCTGTCCTCCCCCGCTAGCTGTCACTCTATATATCTTCTGCTGTCACTCTATTTATTTTTTGCTGTGCAGCCACGCTGCCCCACCTGTCCACGGGTCACGCAGCCGTTCACCCCTAGCCGCTGGCCCTCCCGCACCCCCCGTCATTTCCCCCGCGCGGCCCCCCACGGCCCACCGCCCATCCCCCACCTGTCCACCGTTTCCGGTTCATTTACCTTGCCACTCCGCGGTAACCCCCACCTGTTCACAGGGTGGTGCAGCACGCCCAAGAAGGCGTCACTCGCCACGCACTGGGCCCCAGGCCAGCCTTGTCCTCTTGCCCTCCACGCTACGCCCCTCACACCTTAGGCCACCACCCCCTCTCCCCCAACTCCCTCTACCCCCCGCAGCCCCCACCCACCTGTCCACGGGGTGACGCAGCACGGTCACGAAGCCGTAGTCCGGCGTGCCGAGCACACGTGCGTAGAAGTCACGTGTCGCGGCGTGGCACGCGTAGGGGTGGTGGCGGGAGTGGTCCTGGTACACCGTCAAGCGGATGTGGTTGAGCACCATGTCCGAGCGGCCCAGCAGAGTCTGGTTCTCCTGTTGATAACACATGCAAAACATCAACACACAGGCACGTGTTTACGACGCATGCGTGGAGGACGGTGGGTGCGGATGTGGTTGAGCACCAGATCCGCACTGCCCAGCAGAGCATGGTTCTCCTGTTCGCAGCAGCAAGTAAAAGGCAACTGCTTGGACGTGTCGCTAATGAGTACCGCAGCGGGACGTAACCAATCGGTCCAAAGGGTGGCAATTGGAAGGGAAGGGAAGCCTCGAAATTGGGCAGCAAGGAGCGCGCGGTTCGGCAAGCAACCACGTGGCGTCATCAGCACTGACGACCACGCACCAGCCTACCAGTCACCTGGTGGTGACTGTCACCACCGACCACAAAACAACGGCAATCAACCCCTTGCTCGACCTCTGCACCGCCTTTATTTCCAACCGTCCCGGCTGCCCGCGTGCACCGCCTTCCCCGCCCACCAGTACACCAACGGTAAGGATCGGGGCGCGAAAGTTGGTTCTTAGACCGACTTTCCCGGGATTTCCAACCCGGGTTCGAATCCTACCTCAGGCGAGATTCC
>VFQN01000816.1_pt1 | contig 55892 bp, 83 predicted proteins | sample 3512371 | NCBI WGS metagenome assembly VFQN01 (sample SAMN10412370, study PRJNA504923) | tailings metagenome | isolation source: Replicate 2 from Balatoc abandoned mine | place: Philippines: Itogon, Benguet | collected 2017-08-28
GAGACCTCCACCTGCTCCTTCCCACCACCTGGCGCAAGCGAGTAGGAGCACTGGCACCACACCTACGCCTGCATGTCCCCCTTGTCCTCCGCACGCTGCTTTTAGGTGCTCTTGCGGGCCTGTGTGCTCATGGGGTGCAAGGCCCTCTCGTTGGAGGACAGGGGGTTCTGCTCTAACACAGAACACCTGGCATGCTGCTACGCTGGCGGTGGCGGATGCAACAGCGGAGGCTGTGCGGTGTGCCCCCCACGCACCAGGGGTCCTCCCCTGCAACAGGTGCAGGAGCACGCAGGAGCACGGGAGTCTCTCATACGCCAAACCAGCGCACTCTGGCGCAACGGCCTGTGCCCATGCTTGTCATGGTACCTATGCTCCACAAATGACATCCTAGCCCCCTCGCTCCCTTGCCGAGTGCAACGGTTGCTTGTGCGTCATGATATCTGCAGCTGCTTCCTGATATCCTGATATCTGCAGCCGACAAATTAACAGTGATGATCCTTTGGAAACTGCCAGATTGCCTGGTAACATGTTATAGACATTAAGAACGCCATGTTGTGGTCATTGCAACACCAGCATGCGCCTGGCTCGCACGACTGGGCTGCAACACCAGGTTTCATACTTCGGAAGTAGTATGTGCCATAGAATCAAGCCATCAAGTGGAGGAAGGCCAGCTCGGTCCTCTGGTCGTGCTTCGCCGCGGCGGCAGCTTTCGCCCCTGCGAGCAACACGCAACGGCGATGCTAGAGGCTCTGGTAACGCACAGCAGACTCTGCGGGGCGATGGTCAAACTCCAGGGTTTCGGCGAGTCCCGGCTGCGGCAACGGGCGACCATCGACAGGCGGGGCGACATGACCCACACCCTGCCACCAACCCCTCACGGCAAACCCGCTCGCATCGCCCCATTCGCGTTAATGAACCAGGGCCCTTTTTGGCAGCCTCCACAGAGCCTCCTCCCCAACGGACCTTGACACCTGGTGGGCTCAGGCGCCGGGCAAGGGCCTCCGCGCCCGAACTCCCACCTTCCCCCACACGCGAGCCCCAGAGGCCAGCAGCCCAATCCACGCCACGGCCACCAGCATCTATCGTTGGCCTCGTGCGACGCCGGCGGCGGCCGAACCCCGGACCAACCGATTCCCCAACCGACGCGCCGAGTGCTGGTGCCCCTAACGGCGATGCCGCTGCGCTCTCGGGTGCCGTCGCCGCCGCCGCTGCGGCTGCTGCCGCTGGTGCATCTGGGGCGGCAATGACAACACATACAGCAGCGCCAGCAGCATCACGACCGCATGTTGCAGGTGCAGCTGCTGCTGCCGCCACCGCTGCAGCTGCTGCACCTGGTGACGCAGCCACCGACGAGCTGGGGTGCTCACATTTCGGGCGCTGCTCTGGCTGCAGCCTGCAGCAGGGGCTGGGGGGCCCTCCCCTGTACAGGGAGGCGGTGGAGTTCTTCAGGGGCCTGGGGCTGCAGCACGTGCCGGCGGTCATGGTGGTGGGTGGGGGCCGGGGAGCAGGTTGGGGGACGATGGGGGATGTAGGTCCATGAGGCTTCAGGAGCTGGCCTGGGTACATAGGGATGCACATGGTGGCAGGTTCGGGGACGGGGGCCTGGGGAACACGTGCGAGGTCTGCAGGGCGGTGGTCACAGGGTGGTGTTGGTACACGGGCCAGCTTCCGGCGGTGATGTTTGTGGGACGAACCTTGGGGTCACACCGGTGCGTTCAATGACACTATGCTGTCCGTCTGCTGCGCTAGCTGCTGTGCACCAGCTTCCCTGCGTGCTTACAATGCGGCATGCTCACTCCTGTCCCGGCCCAACGCCCACCCAGCCCCACTATCTCCCAAAGCCTCCCAACCTCCGTCCCTCCCCCAGTCCCCCCGTGCGTGGCGCTGCCGCGCCAAGCTGGCGGTTCGAGGACCCGTGGGTCGGCCCGCCGTGGGGCTGTTCAGGGAGGGCAGCCACCACGTGGTGGACATCGTGCCGCACAACAGCACACACGAGCAGCAGCTGCCGTACGACAGCAGTACGGCAGGTGGCGGCAGTAGCGGGGGCAGTGGGGCAGGCAGGGAAAGCAGTAGGGTTGGGGAGCGGCCGGCGGCCTTGGGGGAGGGGAGAGGGGCAGGGGCTGGGGCAGCAGGGAGGGTGAGCCTGAGGCAGCGGGCGAGGTTGAGGCTGGGTGTGGGGGCTGGGGGGCGGGATGAGGGTGAAGGCGGGCTGGAGGCGGCTGAGGCGGCTGGAGGGCGGGGCGTGTCGGCAGGGCAGCAGGAGGCGGAGGACGGCGGCTTGCGGGACTGCGTGGCGCACCACCCCCGCATCAACCTGGCGGCCAAGCTCATCAAGCAGGTGGGCTTTTGTGGCCGAAGGTGCAAGTGCTGTGAGTGTGCTTGACGGTGTGTAGCTGGGTGCAGGTGCATGGCCTTGCCGGCTGCGACCTCGCCCACATGCATGGGGAGGGACATGCAGCACGAGGCCGGGTGCCCGAGGGCATATGACTGGCCTTTTGATCCGGGGCAGGACGGTAGCTGCAAGCACCACATGCTGATGTATGCACCTACCCGGTCCGCACCTGGACGCACACGTCCCCTGGTGTTACGTTTCTTGTAGCACCCACACCCGTGCAGTCGTCGCATACGCTCAGCTCATCGCCCCACTCCGTCACCCTAACCAACACCCACCCACAGCTGGTCACGGAGCTGCGCGTGCCACCCTACAACGAGCCAGCCCCAGCACCACCCGCGTCTTCCGCCAGGCCTACCAAGGGCTCTGCCCGCGGCGGCAGGGCCCCACGCACAGCCCCAAGCCGCCCTGCTGCTGGGGGGCCCCTGGCAGGGCAGGGCCAGCCAGCCAGCCAGGGGACAGATGGCAGGGAGCAGGGTGTTGCGGGTGGGGACTGTGGCGTGCTGCGCTACCTGCAGCTGACGGCGGTGCCCTCGCGGCCTGGGGGCAGGGCGGAGGAGGACCCGCGGGCGGGGGTGCAGGTGGTGCTGGTGGTCAACGGCCATGAGCACGAGTTTGACCGGCTGGTGGAGCAGCAGCAGCAGCAGCAGCGGGCGAGGGGGCGGGGACAGGGGCGGGGGCAGCAGGGCCGGGCAGGAGAAGGGAGAGGAGGCGGGCGGGAAGGGAGTGGTGGCACTGGGGATGGGGACGGGGGACGGCTTGCCCCTGTGCTGCGGCTGTGCGAGAGGCTGTGGGAGCTGGCGGGACCCGGGGGGCCCATGCACCCCACGGGGGCCCCCGCGTCCTCGGCCCCCTCTCCTTCCTCTTCCACTCCAGCAGTAGGTACTCCGTCAATCGACGACTGGGAGGCCGATGCAGAGACGCTTGCCTGCCTCCTGTCCCCCTCCCAGCCCTCCAACCCACCCTCCAACCTAGCGGCATCCCCCTCGAGCTCAACCTCGCCACCAGCGGCTGGACACCCGTTGAACCCAGCTCCCGATGTGCCCCTGGTGCACTCCGTCTGGCTCAACTTCCAGCCCGACGCGTGCCGTAACGCCATCCTGGGCGGCACGTGGCGGCACGTGGCAGGGCCCGCCGCGGCGTGGCAGGACTTCGGCGGCGTGGCGGCGTGCGTGGGGCCGGGCTCCTTCGTGCAGGCCAACTACGGGGCCATGCAGCTGGTGCTCAAGGACATTGCCGACATGGTGGGTAGGCGGGGGTGCATGGCTTGCCTTATCGTTGCCAGCACCAGGTATGGTGGGTAGGCGTGGATGTCCTGCATGGCTCTGCTGTAAAGGCCAACTACGGGGCCATGCAGCTGGTGCTGAGGGACATCGCTGGCATGGTAGGTGCACGGGGTTGCTGCGGGTCTTTGGCTGGTTGAGGGCCGGCCCGGATCGCGTATAGTATGTTGTACAGAGACCTGCAGCAGCAGCTGCTGCTGGGCCATATGCAGACACTGCAAGCAGACGGCGCTGATCCCAACTAATACGTAACTGCCTTACATTCGGGCTGCCACATCCACTGTCTGCAATTGATTTAGTTCCGCGCACCTTCCCGCAGGTGCCCCCCGGCTCCTCCGTGACCGAGCTGCACGCCGGCATTGGTGTCATCGGCCTGTCGCTGGCGGCGGCGCCCGGCAAGGACCTGAGCCAGCTGCGGCTGGTTGAGGTCAACCCGGCGGCGGCGGAGCCGTTCAGCGCGTCGCTGGGCGTGCTGCGCAGGCGGCAGGTGGGCGGGCGGGCGGGCGCGTGCGCGTGTGGCAAGTGCTGTGTGGGGCTTGAGGTAGCAAAGGTGCCCACGACCTTAACGTCATAATGCAAGAAGCCTGTGGCTTCGCTCAGCCCAAGCGGCCATATTGCACTGTACCGTGAAAGTTAATCGTTGCTGGCACTGTCTCTGGGTTCTTGAGGCCTCTGCTGCTTGCTCCTTTCCGTTTTCCCTCCCCACAGGAGCTCCAGGACCAGCAGCACGCACAGCAGCAGCAGCGGCAGGGCCCGGGTGCCCACAGCGCCGTCGCCGTCGCCTGCGCCGCCCCGCCACCCTCCTCCTCCGGCTCGCCCTTGCGTCTGCCCCCCGCCATAGAGTACGTGACGGCGGAGGCGGGCAGCGACCCTTGCCGCTTCCTGGCCGGCGCGGACGTGCTGGTGGTGGACCCCCCGCGCAAGGGCCTGGGGGCCAGCCTGCTGGAGGCGCTGACTGCAACACCGGCACAGGCCGGCGGCGCTGCCGGCACAACGGCCCAGCCCGTCCCAGGTGCATGCGGCAGGGCTGCGCCCACGGCATTACCACCACAGCCCGGCGGCGCTGCGGGCAATGACACGGGCATGGCGGCCCAGTCTGGGGGCTCAGACACACCCAGCGAGCAGCATGGGCACGAAGGGGAGCAGTGGCTGGAGGGCTTGCAGGGGCAGGGTCATAAAACGGCCCGTTCCCCGGCCTTGCTGCCCTCGCGTCTGGTGTACCTGTCGTGCGGCTTCCGGGCGCTGCAGCACGACCTGGGGGTGCTGCTGGGGGCCGGATGGGCGCTGCGGTCCGCCACCGCCTTCCTGTTCTTCCCGGGCACGGACGCCCTGGAGACGCTGGTTCTGCTGACGAGGGGGGACGAGGGAGAGGGGGTTGCCTGATGGATTGGAGAGCCTGCTGCTTCTGGTTACCAGGGAGGAGGAGGCTTGCCGCACTACGCTTAGGGAAACTGGGTTGATGGGCGGAGGGTGCTGGTGCTGCTGAGCCGGTGGAAGGAGGGAGAGGATGCAAAAAATCTTCGTTTGTGCTGCTTGTGGTGATCTTTGGTGATTGTGGTGTTCTTGGAGGCAGGATGTTCTGCAGGTCATGGACAGCGGTGTCTTTGCTGTTGACGCTGGTTGACGTGACGCGCTTTGGGCGAGCTGGTGACTTCGGCTGACTGGGTTGCAGCAGGGGATAATAATGATAATGTCTGTCCCCTGCTCCTAACAAACTGGAGACTGGCGAGTCTACTGTGTGCATCCCAGCGTACATTCACTTATCCCCCATGCGGTGTAGGGATGAGGCTGAAAGGAATAGTGTGCATGTGTACAAACATCATGCGTACCAACTGCTGGCGTAATCGGCTAAATGCAAAAATGGTGACCTTCATGTCAACGTCCACAAGCTTACGGTACACGCAGGAGCATTGTCGCGACCATGTTGATTCCGCTAACATGACAGTCGGGTGATGCCTTTACTGGCCACGACGAGCAACCGAATAAACGTTCGAGGGATGTGTTGCATGTCACAACTTCACACCAGTCCACGCCGACTGTGAACACCACCGAATGCTATGGCCCCGGTGCTGTACGGTACCATAAGTGCCAGCCGCGCAGCACTTGGTGCCGGCATGCATGCGTGGCAGGTGGCACTCAGACCCCGTACAAAAGCCACCCACAACACCAGGCCAAGAGGCCACCCACCACACGTGGTAAGCGCTGGGTGCCGACTGACCTCCAACCGCAACTGCAACAGTGTATACCTAAACCGCAACAACAGCTGCATGATGAACTATGCAATATACCCGCACAAGCAAGCATGGACAACCAACGACGCCGTACAGCACGGCCCGACCAGCGGCTGCTGCCATGCACACGCAGCGGGCCATGCCCGACACGTCATGTACACCTGATCGTACACACACGCACCTGCTTGCCTCCAACCTTGCTTGGCGTGCATACCGGTAATGTCAATCTTACAAGACTGCCAAGCGAGGGACGGGACGCTTGGATGCCGGAGTGCGAGCACCGCGCGTACGCACTCGATCGCACTAGCTAGCTAACACACAAGCAAAATCACCAAGCACCCACGCAACGACGAACGGAGCTTGTGCAGTGCCATCATAGGCAAGATGAAGCCACCTAGATAGCTCTTTCTTCCGCAACACTAGCACATGGACCTTGATACCAGCCTTATGCCATCATGCTGCGTGTACCACCGCTGGCACGCACGCCATTCCGCTTCGCACCCCAGCCACCCTTGCCCCCGCTCAACCCGCGCCCCCTGGCCTGGCCAACACCACACCGGGTGCCACAATACCTCTGCCGCCCGGCCGCTGACCGTACACCCCTTCCCGCCCATCCCAGGCCCTCGCGAGTCCCGTGCCCTGCCCCTGATGTGATGCCTGCACAGCAAACTACAGGCGCTCGCGGCAGCCAATGTCGTAGTCAACCTCCTCACAGGCCGCCAGGGGTTGGAGCAGCCAGCTGGGCGGGTTGAGCGCCCACCCCCCCTGCAACTGGTAGCCCCCGCCCTGCGGCTGCTGCGCTGCGCTCCGCACCTCTAGCTGTGGCTGCGCATGCTGACCATGCAGCTGCACGTGAGCACCCTGCAGCTGCCCGCTGCAGCAGCTCCTCGCACCGGCCCTGCAGCTGCACGTGGTCGCACGTGGCCACGCACAGACCTGCGTCCCGGGGCCGGTCCTGCTGCCCGCTGCCAGCCTCCAGCCCGCGGGTACGGCTGCCGGTAATGCAACACGCCTGCGGACAGACACACATGACCGCTGCCATTGGCACCAGTAGACCGCGACGCCACCCCCACACAGCCCTGGACGGAGCAGCTGCAGACCCATGCCCCAGCCCTGCGTTTCGGGCCGGCCGCTGCTGCTTGCTGCCAGCCTCCAGCTCCACGCACCGAGCCCGCAGCCGCCGCTTCTTCCCCTCCAGCTGCCTGCTGCGCGCCTGCAGCGGCTGCCACAGCGCGCCGGAGAGGAAGGTGCGCTGCGCCGCGTCCGCTGGCGGCGGCGTTGGCGGAGATGGCGGCGGTGTCGCAACGCGGCGGGCTGGCGGCGGTGTCAGTTGCGGCGGCGGCGCGGCGCGGCCCGCGGGCGGCGGCAGTGGGCCGCCGCTCTTGCTGCCGAACAGCACAGCCGCCTTGCATTTCATGCCGGGTCCCCCGGACTGCTCACCAGCGGACTTCTTGTGCGGTCCCGGGCTGGCCTCCTGCGGCTGCTGCCCCTGGCCCTCGGCGTGCTGCCCCTGCGGGTCGCCGGCGTGCTGCCCCTGCTCCTGATTGCCGGCGTGCATCAGGCACACAGCGCCGGCAGGTGCTGGAGCGGGCGCCGTGTTGGTCAGCCACGCCACGGCGGCCCCGCCCAGTGCGGCCCTAACCGCCGCCAATCACCCCCTGTTCTACACCGCCGGCACCAGGTCCCTACGCCAGGCGTCAGCCGGTACACATAAACCCTTGCAACCCCTCTGTGCCAAGAGCACGATTGAGCCTCCAAACTCTGCTCGAACATACGAACCCAAAATACAATACCCACCGCGAAAATGCATGCAAAAAAAGTTCCACCGCTACACCTTCTAACTCACACCGCCCGCATCAGGCCTCCATGCCAAACCTCAGACGGCACACCGCACACGGCGCTGTGTAAAGGACACATCGTCAATCTCCGTTCCGTTCTGACACACAGGGCGTCACCGTATGAGACCTGCTCAACCCGTTCCTCACCACCGCCGGCACCAGGCCTCAACCTCATCCGCCCGGAAGTCAAGGCGGCTCATCCACTCCTCCTCCTCCGCGTCCGCTACCCCGTTGCCCTTCGCCCACTGCCCCGCTCAAGCCACCCCCTAGGCGCTACCCGCCGGCGCACCGTGCTCCTCCAGCCACCGCAGGGCCGACGCCGCACTCACCCTCTGCACCGCCTGCTCCACCACGTCCCCCGCACCCCACGGCACGTCCAGCCGCCGCAGAGCCGTCAGCGTGCCCAGGTCGCCGTTGGCGGCTGCAGGCACGTAGGGCGACACACCCGCGCCAGCGCCCTCCAGGCATCCCGGGTGCTGCTCCACCAGCCACTCCAGCAGCGCCTCGCAGCCGCCCTCGGCCGCAGCCACCAGCACATTCCAGCTGGGCTGGAACCCCGGCTGCTGCTGCAGCAGGTACTGCACCAGGGCCAGGTCGCCTCGTCGCGCTGCCATGCTCAGCATGAACTCGCCCGTCCAGCCCCTGCGCCCCGTGTGCCCCACCAGCAGCTGCGCCACCTCCAGCAGGCCCCGGCTGTGGGCGTGCGTGTCGTTGGGCCAGCGCTGAAGCAGCGTCACCGGGTGGGAGGAGTCCGTGTCAGGCACCACGGCCTCTTGCACAAGCCACCGGAACACGGCGACGTTGTCGCCACCGGCAAGGTGGTCTTCGTCGGTAACGGCATCAGCGGCGACCTGGTACGCACCGCGCCTGGGCGGGCACCCAGCCTGGCGCAGGAACTCCATCAGGGGGACGCTGCCCGAAGCCACTGCACAGGCCGACAGCTCCATGCCTGCCAAGCGAAGGTGCCCTGGCGCCATGGACAGCAGGTGCTGCACCACCTCCACACGCCCTGCCTCAGCAGCTCCACACAACACACAGGGTGGCAGGTCATCTCTGTCGCTGTTGCCGCCCAGCGGCGGCGCGCCCCGCTCCCACAGCCACTCCAGCTTTGGCACGCCATCGGGGCTCTTTGCTGCTGCGGCCAGGAGCGTCTCCCACCGCCCCCGCTGCCCTGACCGTGCTGGCAGCTTGCACCTGGCCTCGCGCACCAGCCACTGCGCCACGGTCAGGTCGGCGTGCTCCAGGGCTGCGTGCAGCACCTTGATGCTCCCCACAGGGCAGCCCCGCTCCCGCAGCCACCGCAGCCGGCCCAGGTCCCCCGAGCGGGGCCGCCGCCGCAGCCGTGCTGATGCCGAGGCTACAGTCTGACCCACCCACCGACAACAGCCACTCCACCTTCTCCAGGGCGTCTGGGGTGGGGGAGGAAGCTGCTGCGTCCAGCGTAGCCTGGCCCAGGGACTGGCGGTTGCCACCGCTGCCACTGCTGTCGAGGTGGCTCTGCAGCGCGGCACACGCCACCTGCAGCCCCTCCAGGCTGCAGTGCTGTGCTGCCGCCTCCAGCACCTGCCTGCAGTCCACGACCCTCGGGCAGTGGCGCAGCAGCCAGCCCAGCAGCTGCGGGTGGCCCGCCAGGACTGCCGCCATGCCCGCACCACGGAAGGCGAAGGGGTCAATCAGCGCACCGTAGCGGTCCAGTCCTCGGCACATAAAGTTCCAGACCCCCGGGCCAGGGCTTGGGTCGCCGTCTGGGCTCTGTAGCAGCTCCAGGAAGATGCTGGGCTGCAGCAGCGCCAGCGCCACCTCCAGGTTCGCTTCGCACCCAGTGGCCGCCGCGGTGCACAGCAGCTGCAGCTTGTGCCAGAAGGGCAGCTGCCGCAGCTGCTGCGCACGCTGTGGGTCGGCAGCGGCCGCGGCCCACGGTACAGCGTGGGGCGGCACCGGCTGAGACAGGGAGGCGGTGCAGGTGGGGTCCGTGCTGAGGGCCGCGGCTGCGTCCGGGGACACCAGGCGGCCGCTGAGGGCGCGGTCGTGGGGAGGCAGGAAGGATAGGACGTGCAGCTGGAGCGCGGGGGGCAGCTGTAGCTCCAAGTCCTGGCTGCTGCTGTGGTTTTCTCCCATGCTTGCCACAGCGACGGGGGAGCGACGCCCAGGCTGCAGGGTAGGGCCGGGGTGAAGGGAAGGAGGCCTAGCGTGAGGCGCCGGTAGGAAAGCAATCAAGAAAGCAATTTAAAGTCCGTTGATTGATAAAAGAGTTATGTAGCATTCTGTACAGGCAGTCGCGGGCTGATCGACAAGAAAAAAAGGCGCGCAAACGGAACGCTTGCGCTTCACTTGGTGGTGACAGCGACGGTGACATGTTGCGCTGCCACATGATTGCAAGCGAATGGATGCTAAGCAGCATGTAACCCACCGCAGCTCAGAAACGAAGCGAAACGAGTTTGCGCGCCCTGCGCGTCGGTTCAACTGTGAGATACTGACAAGTTCGAACTGGCCCTGCCACAGAGCAGTAGTAATAGAACGGGAGTAGTAGCTCCACAGGTGCTAGCCGAGTGTCCGCTGATGCCGATGATCACCTTTGCTGCCGTACCGCAATCAGGGAAGGCAGGGGAGCCCCTGGGAGCCCCAGGCCCGCAGATAGTGCCAGGTCCCGTGCGCAGAGCTGTGCTACTGGCGGGCTTAACGCGTCATCGACGTACCGTGTCATGCCCTTGTGAGCCATGCACTCGTGCCATGCACATGCATGACCAAAGGGATACCCGGTCGTCCACATTGCCCTGCACATTGGCCCGCGTGCTGCTGCAGCAGCCGGTGGCCCGGTGCACGCAATAGGTCGTATCCCGGTGCACGCAATACCGGTAGGTCGTTAAGTATGACAGCACCACGCCTTACAAGCAACCTACAACCTCATCACCTTTGCTTCATTGGCTTTGCAAAGCAGCCACCGCTGTGCACCCCAGCGTCCCCTCCGCCGCACGCTTGCAGCACCGCGCCACCCCTAGCTGTCATAACTCCAACCAGCAGCACGTATGCAACCCAACCGCGCCGGTACTCCAGCGGTCCGCAACTGCCGCAGGTGCAGCTCGCCACACGAAGAAAAACACGGGTAAGCAGCAACAGCCCACGAGGTCACGTGACCGCACGGTCTATCCCACAGCTCGACCAGCACCGCCTGTCCCTACCACCAAGGCTCCCCCCCGCCGCACGCTTGCGCCACTCCGCCACACCTCTGCTGCGGCACCTGAGAGCAACTGCATGCAGTCAGCTCCTACCCTCTACCGCTGCCCACATTCCCTTGGTTGCACCCTCCCGCCCCAACACCGCTCTCCATCTGGCCTTTGCCAGCTAGCCTTCCAGCCGACATGCACAGGCATACAAGTGTATCCTCAGTAATGTCTTGCGCCCCGAAGCAACCAATCGCAGCTACACACAACGGAGGTGTGTGCCCGAGCACTCCCGCGCAGCTCACCGACTGCAACGGCTCACATGGTCAGGTCCACCGCACAGTGCGACATCCCCAGCCCGACACCGCCGGGCCCCTGCCATTCTAAGCACAGAACGAATCCACGCAGAAGTGTTCCAAAAGCGTCAGTGGGAGCGAGAGAGCACACTTTACGCCTTCGCGACTCGCTTGCAAGCAGCTGCCTGCCTGCATGCATGCTACCGGTATTTCCGCTCTGATAATGCAAACCTCCCAGGCGCTTCTTCCCGTACAAACCGCAGTGCACTACGGCGGCGCTGTACCCACAACGACACCCAAGGACAACAGCAGCGCGGCACATATCGGCACCCGCCGCACACACGAGCGCCCTGGCCCTATCCATCCTGCTGCTCACCAGTGCATCGAGCTAGCGGATCTCGGCCCAGCCGACCAGCTCCTCAAGCCCGAACTCCACGGTCGGCGAGCCGCGGCCCATCTGACGCAGCGTGTCCCTCAGCCACCGCACACCCTCCGTCACAGCCTCATCGGTGACTTGGTTGGTCAGCGGAGTCTCGTTGTCCCCCACGCTCGTCGCCAGCTCAACATAGCGCAGTCGCGGCGCGCCCATTAGCAGCGGCAGCACAGCGGCAGCGGTGCACTCCGGGTTGAGCCACGGGTCCGGGCCACAGCACAGCGGCCCAGTCATCACATCCAGTAGGAGGTAGAGGGTCAGTCGGCGCAGGCGGGGCAGGCGGGCCAGCAGCGGTACCGCTGCGGGGTGCAGCTGGCAGTGCAGGGCCAGCTCCTGGAAATTGGACGAAGGGGAGTGTGTTAGCAAAGAGGTGTCGCGGCGCAGGATCTGCCTAAAGCAGGGGGTAGGCAAGTAACCAACCTATGAACAAAACAATGTGCGTGCAGGTGTCAGCGTTTGGGGCACGCGGGTGACGTCAGGACACAGCCTAACGGATACATGCAAGGAAGCAGCTCGTAATACGCGCACGGCACCACACAATGCACGGGTTGCTGAAATAGTGCATAGTGCCAGCTAACATCCAGACCCAGTTGCCGACATGCTACAGGTACCGCATGCGCAAGTATTGGCAGGTCACTCTACGTGTCCAAACGCTCATGCATACCGGCAAAACGCCTACAAAAGAACGTTGGCCAATCGCCCTGCTACATGGCGTACCGTACAACCGAAGTACAGCTTTTGCTCCACGTACCCTACGCCACCACCACCACGTGCCGCACCTCCAACACCCAACGCATACTACCCCACCCATCTGACCCACCTGCGACCCATCTGACCCACCACGCTCCCCACCCCGACCACACCAACGCACACTACCCCATGCTGTCGCCACCCACCTCCAACTCCGGCAGCTGCTCCACCAGCGCCATGACATCTGAGAACTCCAGCACACTATTCGCCAGCTGCAGCTTCCGCAGCCGCAGCGGCCGCAGCGCAGCAAACAGCCGCACGTGTCCATCCCCTGCCTCCAGGGGCCAGGTACGAGGTGAGGGCTCCCACTCGTGCCTCAGCGTCAGCCCCTCGCACGCCCCACCACCGCTGTGCTCGCACAGCAGCCTCACCGCCTCCAGCAGCTCATTAAAGCGGGGACACGGAGTGGCCGGAGCGCCACCGCCATCGCCACCGCCGCCGCCGCCGCCATCGCTGTCGGCCCCCTCATCCTCATAATAGCCCTCAGGGGTGGAGCAGTGCAGCGCCGCCACGGTCAGCCGCGTGAGCCCCGGGTGCAGCAGCAGCTCCAGCAGCTGCCGTGGCTTAACCTCCAGGTCCAGGTGCAGCTCGCGCAGGGCGGGCGGCAGCGGCACGGTGCCTCGCCGCCTGGGGCCCAGCACGTGTCCGGGCATGGTTCCTTCCCTGCGCACGCACAGGCACGTGAGCTGGGGGCACGTGGCCGCCAGACCGTGCACTTGGAACGGTGTGCCGGGCTGCAGTGCGAGCGTCAAGCGGGACAGGTGGCGCAGAGGCGACAGCACGGGCAGCAGGTGGTGAACTTGCAGGGTGGAGTCGTAGGTCCAGTCCATCTTCAGGATGGTGAGCTGCGTCAGCGTGCTCAGGGCGTCCAGGGAGAGCCTCCCCGCATCGCCATAGAGGGCAATGTCCAGGGAGCACAGGGTCGGGAGCGAGTGCAGTGCCTGTGCCAGTCGTACGGCGGATTCGGGCTGCACTGGGCTGCCTTTGGGAGCGGGCTGGGGTTCAGGGCTGCCAGGCGGGTCCTCGGGTACCTGGAACCCCGTGTATAGCACCACCTGCAGGTGCTGCAGGCGGGTACAGGTGGCGATGGCGGCGGCCAGGGGTTGTGGGATGTCGTGCTGAGCGTTGCTGAAGGTGAGGGAGGTGAGGTATGGGGCGCAGGTGCTGATGAGGCGGCACAGGCCGGGGGTGGCGGCTGCTAGGCTGCCTATTAAGGACAGGTCCGATGCGATGTCCAGGGAGGACAGGTTGGGGGCGGCGGCGTGCACGGCGGAGGCGAGGATGTCGGTGTAGGGGACGTGGCAGAGGGAGAGGTGGGTGAGGCAGGGCCGGGTGGTGGCAGGGCCCGCTGGTGGCTGGTGGAGAGCGGCGAAGGCAGCTAGGACCGTCAAGCTGGAGGGCAGGGCGGGAGGAGGTACGGTGGGAAATTGCAGAGGGCAGGTAGATGCACAGCGGAGGCGATCGTGTGGCTATGAAAGTGCAGGGTGAGAGACGTGCCCTTACCACGGCCAGCTTGGCAGCCCCTGCGGAGCACTGCCGCACTTTACGGCTATTACCCACAACGGGGCTTCCTGTAATTACTGAATCCCCGCAGTTGCTATCCTTAACAGCGCAACAACCAACCCAACGACAAGAGTGCACATAGCTGTTGGGTGTTATGACGTCGTTGTTGGCATGTTTGGCGATAACCCATGCTGCCATAAGCGCCATCGTGTACTAAAGCGCAGGGCTGCCATGGTGGGCAGCCCTTGGCTTGGCCCTTGGCCCTTGGCTTGGTGAAGCGGCACGTCATTTTGAGTGCTGCCGCGTCAGATCGCACAAGCTCAACACGGGCTCACGCAGTGCCCCGCCCCAACCCCGCACGCAAACCAGCAACCACTTACGCAGTTGTGTGTTGCAGGTGTATCTCCGCGAAGCCGTTTGCGTCCCACACGTACGGATGCAGCACCAGCTTGTTGGGGCGTGCTCCGCGTGACAGCAAGCCGAGAGTGACAGCAACGCGCGCTGAGACCGTTGCGGCGGAGTGCTCCGCAACGTGCACAGCAGTGACCGTGCTGTCGACGACCAGACGGGCCTCGCGACAGGTTGCCCGCAGTGCCATACGTTCTCGGTGCTCAAGTGCATTGTAAAAGTACGGTGCCACCTTCAGCAGGCCAGGGTCCATGACGGATGTCGGAGAACGTCCTCCCTGCACGTCTCCGTGGTCGCGCGTAAACGGTAGCTACTATGATTGATCTGTAAGATAGGTTATATGCGATGCAATTTGCGGCGGCAGGGTTTCGTGGTGTGCGGGAATTTACTGTGCTGGGCGAGGCCACGTACCAATGTACACATGTTGCTCTAGGCTAATAAGTGCTCTACAAAGTATTGGAAGATCAAGGCAGGTAGCAAGGCAGTGTACGGTGCTCTCTAGGCTGTAGCAGGGCGTAGTGGCCTTCCCGGAACCTAGACAGAGGCCTGCCCAGGGGCCTGCCTCATGCATGCAGCCCTGGCGCATTGCAGCAATCTGATCAGTACCCTAACGCAACAATGCCCGCAATACACCGGCACCCCACGTGCCATGGCGGCCTAAGGAGGCAGTCGGGCGGGGCTGGGGGCCTGGGGCAAGAGGCCAGGGATGATTCGGTCCGCTCACGCGGCCACAGGCCCACGCAGTCTCGCACAATTGCGAGGTGCCTGCCTCAGTGAATTATCACACCGCCCATGGGTGTATCGCTTTGAGGGCAGGTGAGGGTACAGGGTAGTTTGGACTGACAGCACCTGACCTTGAGCGCGGGTTAAGGGGTGGCACATGCTTGTCCGTAACTGAAAGCAGGTTGCAAAGGTTGAGGCTGTTACGCTTGTGAGCGTAGCATCCCATGACTGTGAGGTAGCAGAGTGCCACTTTCCGGTAACAACGGTTGCTGTCCCCCTGTCTGCCCTATTCCCTATGCAGCGCACAGCGCAACGCAAGCGTACATGCCGTCCGTCCTGGCCCTATCACCGGTGCTCTCTGGCACACCTGAAAGCACTGCTGCATATCCCGCAAGCTACCTATAATTCCGGGTCCCTCACCCCCGCTGGGCCAGCCTCGTCACCGTATGCCCCCCACCCCTCTGCCCCCCACAAGCCCACATCCTAGTCACACCCCAGCGCCCCCTAGACTCCAGCCCACACGGTTTCCCCGTGCTTCACGCGTGCCCCAGCCGCACACCCCTTGCACCCCTGCGCCTCCTGCATCCGCGTCCTGCCACACCACCACCACTCAACGACGGGGTGGTGCTGCAGCCTGAGCGAGCCCACACCCGCCGCACCTCAGGCACGCCTCCGGGAGTTAACATGACGAGTACCATAAGTACACCCTGTCGTCGAGCCCCGCCACCGCCCGCTCCAGCACACCCTGGTCCGCCACGTGCGTCTTGTCGGGTAATGGGGACAGAGAGTAAAGCGCAGCGCTGCCGCTGGGGTCGGTCCACCTGGGTGTGTGTTATACGGGGCAGGGCCAGGGCGCAGGGGTTCACGCGTGTACGGTATGCATAGTAGGTTACGGCTGGCCATATCCCGTCCTTTTTCCCGCCCTCGGCGCTCGCCCCTAACCCCCAACTTAACACGGCGCGCACAGCATATCACCGGCACGCCTCTCTCCCCATCTGTACCTGCTGCTTTGGAATAGCAGGAACCGTCCAAGCCACCGTATCGCCGCACCTGGCCGCACCGCACTCACCCACCCTGACCCCCCTGCGGGAACGTCGTGCCCCGGCCCCTCACTCGCCCCTGCCGCTGTGCTAGACCAGGAAGGGGAATCCCAGCTGCGACTGCCAGAGCCTGACCACAGTTTTAGAGTGAGTTTTCCGGCTGGTATCGGCAACAAAGCTGGTCTCACCGGTAACAGGCAAGCAAGTGGGGGCGCTGGGGGGGAAGACGTGGCCAGCCGGTGTGGAGGGGTGTGGAGGGGTGTGGAGGGGTGTGGGCCCAAGGTCAGTAGGGCGCTGAAATGGGCGCTCCCAAATTGTCAGATACCATTGTTTACTTGTGGTTCAGGACATTGAAGCTTTAGATGAGCTTCAACGGCAAGGCTCGCTTTCTTCACAAGGTGAGCGACAACACCGCACAGCAAACCCAGCAAGCCCCGCTGGTTGATCCCTTTCCACTAATTAAAAACATGTTCTTATACGTACGGTCTCCATGTAGGCCACATCATGGCATGTGTGCGGTTCGCACTTCGCAGGCCTTGCACTTTCGTTTCACAGGCACTCACAGCTTGCATATGGTTTTTATGCGAGCATTATGCTGGTTGCAGCGATGTTGAGATATTGTCGAGGACGTATGGAAATTGGATATTTTTTGTGGCACAGTGCCGGGTCAGACCGGGTCAGACCTACCGGCGGGTTGCAGCAGGCCCGCCAATTTGCAGCATCTGAAGCGCGTTGGCTTCGTTGTAAACAGAAAAGCTTAAGCTGCATTTTTACTTCTTGCCCCATGGAGGTCAAGGGAGCAAGCTCGGGGAGCAAGCAGCTTTGACACGTGCCAGCCACCCGTTGAAGTTCACTCTGTACTGCAGTAGGCCTGGGCCCAGAGTACTGCGCCCAGCAGGTTAAAAAGGTCCAAATGACCCAAAATTGTCCGTGCGGTCATTGTCGGCCTAGGTTTGCGAAGGCCATTCCTATTTTGACAGCAGCGGGCCTCAAGAGCGTGCGTGCTGCGTGCTGCGCGCTAGCTGGAGCTCGTCACTTTCTGCCGCTCCCAGTCGCACCCGCGTTTCGTTGTCACGGTGAGGAGCACTGTGTTTTGCAGCGCAGGCTATGGAAGTAGCGTTTGACACCATCCAGCCTCGCAGCAGCACGTTCATCAGCAGCATGTTCGGGCTCCCGCTGGGCCCAGCCTTGTCACTCAAGCCACATTGGGGCTTGAGCATCTTCTGTTTATTAGCCAGGTCCTATGCTTGCATTTCTGATGAGGCTGCAAGGCTTATTACGGCGGCGGCGAGCACTGCAACATCCACCGGCCGCGTATGACTTGACCTGTGTCACAAACCCCATGGCAACGGCCATCATAGCCATCTCTTCGCCATTCTCGTCTTGCAATGATACTTGCTTTAATATCCTGCGCAGCACCCTACTACACACTAGACCTGTATCGTTCATCCTACCCTCCATCCTTGCTTACTGCGCAACCGGGTCGCAACCATTCGCATGGCTACAGAACGGTTTTGTTGCATGTTAAAAGTTGAACTCCTCCTCAAGCGTGCACCTCAGTGGCGGTTGAGGCGCGAGAGTGTACGTACGGCGACTGCTTTGTGATGACTTGCACGTCCCCGCCGATACTGTGTACCCGCTTGCATGCCGCAGGTAACACCTATTTATTTGAGCTCCCCACTGGCATCAGCTTCGCACGTGACGCCTGGGTGAGCGGAGGGAATTTATAACTTCTCGTGTCGTGCACGACTACTGCGGATATGCACGATGTATGTGGCTTGGCTACCCCGGGGCGGCCAGGGGGGTGTCGCACTGGGAGCCCCCCCTGATATGAGTCACCCCGCCCTGTGTATTAAGCATCCCAGCTACCGGTACAGGGGAGCCCAGCTACGTCCTAGTACGCAAGCTCTGAACATCTTAACGCATGCATAACCTGGACGTATTACACGGCAATCAGATGTGCAAGGTGTAGGTACCAAACGGGTTGCTATCCTGCCCTTTGCGCTGCAGGGACACCTATCACCACATCCACTGAGCGTACGCCTCAGTTGTGACGCAGCGGCACACTAACCCTACCTGCCACCGCCAAGAGCACCATGAACCACCGCGCGCTGCCCTGGCTGCTGCTGGTGGCCGCCTGTGGCTTAACCCACCACCGCCTGCACCTGCTGCCGGGGGCGGAGGCGCAGCAGCTGCAGCCAGGGGAGCTCCCGCCTGCCACCGGCGCCATGCGCTTCCTGGAGGGCTCCTGGCAGGGCGTGGTGCGAGCTAGCAGTACCGAGAACCGATGCGCGGAGACGGTCGTGCAACGGAACGGCACCCTGAAGCAGGTCTGTACGGCTTTTCGGCGGTACGACAGTAGGGGAGCAGAGGGACATGAGGAAATAGGCTCCTTGCTTACTCGTATCTAGGATGCACAGGCCGCACGCTACGGTGCGGTGGGTCACCCCGACGAAAGACGAGCCTGGTGAGCATACGGGTGCTCCTTGGCCGGGTGCATTACAGGTGTGCGTGGTCCCACAAACGCTGCCCAGAAATCCTCCTTGGCCCGGGGGAATCGCGGACAGCACGTGACTTGCCCCGTGCCATGTCATCCTGCTTCGCCCAATCGGCCTCGAGCACTTGCCGGTATGAAGCCCTTGACTTTGCCACCGTGCGTGCTATACCTGCTGCACAGGTGTACTATGAGACAGAGGAGTGCAGCGGCGAAGTGTATGGGACGTGGCGAGCCCGCATCATCGCCATCGAGTGCCTGCCCCCAATGGCACTTCCTGGCAGCATGTACCGGGTGCGTCCTCCCCTCGCATGCACCATTTCAATTCCGGTATGCTGCACCCCTGCCATAAATAAGCTCCTGCGTACCCGCCGAATGACAACGATGCCGCTCACCGCGAGATACGCCACATACGCCACGGCGTTTCAAAGGTTCAGAAGGACACTGTCGCCTCCGCCACGCGCCCACGTGCCTCATCCATGGCCCAGCTGCCATACCTGCACACCGCCAACGGGTACAGAGCAGAACCTTGCTTGTTCAGTAGATACGCATCATCCGCACAACCACTCAGGTCGTGTGGCCCTCATCCTTGCTGGGCCCCATGCCCCTGCATCCAACGCATACGTGCTCGGACTCCATCCCTTCCATGCTTCCCCTCCCCCTGACACCGGAACCTGCCTGCAGGTCAGGTACAACTACACCAATGAGACCTCCGCGGGCATGACACAGCTAACCGACGAGTCTGACTGTGCCTTGGTGCGGCGCAACGGTGACTCTTTGCTCTGGTGGGATGGGATCGACTCGACCTTCCCTGGATCGGACTCCGATAACTGTCCCAGGTGCGTACCGGTATGCTTGCCGCCAGGGACTGACTGCCTGTGTGCGGCACTCGTGCTGTGCGGCACGAGTTTGTGCTTCGTGTGGGACCTCGGGGTCATGGAGTGGCTGTACTGCTTGTCGTAAGGCTGTCCCTGGCACAGGGTGCATGGCAACGCTGCATGTATGCGCATGTAGGGGCTGCTTGTGTGGCCTCCGGGTCACGGAGCAGCATGGCTGGACGCCCGGCTCCCTGCACCGATTTCCATATATACTACCTGCTGGCCGACCCGCTTCCATCTTGTCCCATGGCCACATCTGCACCCACCACCAACCAACCAACCAACCAACCAACCGTTTTCTTGTACGTCCACAGAGTCAACGGTCCCGGTCCAACCAACCGACCCAATGCCTTTGCTACATTCCGTTGTACGCCCACAGAGTCAACGCAGCGCGGACCTCCGTCCTGGACTACGAAGTGCTGGAGTCCCACACCCGCGTGGACGGGGGCGTCCCCGCCTCCCAGTGCTGCTCCGGTTGCACGTTCTGGGACTACAAAGGCAACGTCCTGAACAGGGGAGGACCTCCCCTGGTCGGGAACGCCGCCCTTCCCTTCCCGCCGCCCACCCGCCGCCCGCCGCCGCCTCCGTCCACTGCAGCTCGGATCTGCTCGTCGCGGGGCCTTGTCGAGTGTGGTGACAGCTGCATGCCCCAGGGCGGCGTGTGCTGCAACGCCGAAGGCTATTACTGTGAAGCGGTGGGTGGAACAGGGCTTGGGGTGGGAATAAGGTGTTAGCCGTACCTTACTAACATACATCTATCTATCTTCTGCATTGGAGCTGCAGTGCATTAAGCCTACCATACTGGTACGCACGATTGGTGACACCGAATCGGCTCAAACTACATGTCCGGTATCACGGGCTGTTGCTCCAAGGCACCCGGTGTAGCCACTCCCATATCCCCATACCCCGCACACACGCAAGGCTGAATCGTCACAGGTTAGGTAGTAAGGTGCCGCGGGCATTCAGGTACCGCAACGGCTTGTATAGGCGCTTAGCGTACTGCCATCTCCTTCGGCTTCGTTTTTGACTGGTATAAACTGCCATCTCCATCCACACTCTTGATCTTTGGGCTGAGGCGGCCCGGGCCCCTGCTGCCACATGCCATGCATGCCCGTGCAGGGGTGGACCTGCTCCGCAGGCAACACGTGTGTGACGTCGCGTTCGCGCCTGTCCACCGGTGCCAGGGCTGGTATCATTGTGGGGGCCGTGGCGGGCGGTCTGGCGTTCGTCGCCGGCCTGGTGGTGTGCATCCGCTGGTGCCGCAACAGGTCGGCCAACAGGGCGGCCCTGTACGCACATAAGGTGCAGGAGATGCAGCAGCAGCAGCAGCAGCATTACCAGCAGCAGCAGCTGCCGTACGGTGTGGCCGCCTACCCTGTGCTGCAGCAACCGCACATGGCGCCTGCAGCAGGGTACCCTGCGCCGCCGCCGCCGCCGCCGCACTTCCCGCCGTACCAGCAGCAGCAGCAGCAGTAGCTGCGTGCACTAGCCGTATCTTATGGTGACGTGACGTGTGAAGATGTATACTGGGGTGCATTTGTAGTTTATTACATTTGGAGAGCCTTAATGTAATGTACGTAGAAGCTCAGGAAGAATGTGGAGGACAACGCATGAATGCAGAGCTGCTGCTCGTGCGTCGATACTGCGCCGCGGACATACAGGCACGTGGATGTGTGGCAAACGCTGCTTGGCGTCCCCGGTACTTTCATTCTATACAAATCGTTGATACCGTCGTACAGCTCGTGTACCGTAGTATGTCTGCGGAGTGGGGTAATGAAGCAAGTACTAGAATCGTATATGGCATTTCATGGCAGGCCCTGGCGGTACGCCCTGAGCAAGTGACCCTTGTACGCGAAGGGGCGGCGCGCGGGGCCCAGGAAACTGCTTGCCTCGTAGCTCAAAAATTGTTTCCGTGGACGTTTCGCCGTGTCAACAATTTGTGTGTTGCAAGGCACCCTAGTATTGCACCAGGCCATGCGTTCGGCTGGTAGTGTGAAGGCAGGTGGTGATGTGCAGGGCCGGTCCGTCCACGCCCCTTGCGCTGCCCCTCGCTGCGTGCTATCTATCGTGTATTGGTGGTGGCGTAGCTAGCTGCGATCGTGCAAGTACAAAAATCTAATACCGACGACAAAATGGAGCATGTTCTATTCGGATGTGAGTACACGGCATATGCCACCACGCACCCGGGTACTTGCTCCCCCATGCATGGGTGTGGGAGGGTGCGGTGAAGGGAAAGACGACGCATGTACGTACCCGAGTGTAGTTACGAGGAGTATGGGGCTCCCCTGTCCAACGTCGTACGTGCCCCACACCACACGTCCAGACACGTCAGTACAACGCAACCTCGCGTCTTGCGTTCCGCCCGGGCTGCTTGCACCTGCTTGCGCAACATCCAGCAGGCCATCAGCATCCAGCTGTGTCCAGCGCAGGCATGCATGCGGTCACAAACATGTAAGAGGCACGTGGGCCAGCTTGGGCAGGGAGGCAGAGGGACTGGGGACGTCGGGACGCGACCCCAACAATAAAGACCTTGCATCTCATCGCAGTACGCACCTGCCATGCAGCCAGCCTTCGTGGAATCTCTTGCGTGGCTTTACCCCCGAGTGTGCGTGAGTCATGCACGCAGCGTAACACCAGCACGCGTACACTGGCGTCCTCGCTCGCCGGGGCCTAACACACGCACACCCAGCGCCACGCGCATATGTGCAAGTCCACAATGTAACACAGCCAAGCATGATCTGCAAAAGGCTTGTCTATCTGCAAGTGGCTTGGTCGTAACACGTGTCAACGCACCGCCCCAACAACGACTGCGAAGCGGCAAATCCTCATGGCAGGCCGTTGCTGTCTACGCACCTCATGCAATATGCAACACACACTGTGAACGACGCAACACCTGTTCGCGCGTCCTACCCCCGAGCGTGCTGCCACACCGCCGCCACCCAACGACTCCTAGCTTGTGCCGCACCCTGTCGACATCGCATCCCCACACCCCCAGCCACACAGCCCCTACACCCTGTCGTCCAGCCAGTCCACCGCCCGCTCCAGCACGGCCTGCCATCCCTCCTCCTTGGTCAGCACGTGGTACATGTGGTCCACCGCCACGTGGGTCTTGTCGGGGGAGGGGGACAGGGAGTACAGCGCGGCGCTGCCGCCGGGGTCGGTCCACCTGGGTGTGTGTGGTACGGGGCACGGGCAGGGCGCAGGGGTTCACGCGTGTACGCATGAGGAGCGTTAATGTTACGGCAGGGCACATCCGTCCTCTTTCCCGCTCAGGGGAGGGTAGGCAGGCGGAGAGGCGGAGAGGCGGGAAGGCGGGAGGGCGCTGGTGGCGGCGGGATCGGGTTGTAGGGTTGAGGAACCCAGTGAGGCTTCACTGGTACCGTATATGCATGCCAGGGAGGGGCTCCGCCGTGGGCAGAGCGAGGTGCGTGCTCGCTTCCCTCGATGCCTCACCTGTCCCTGCTCGCTTCAAGCCCCGTCCCCCGCCCCCCGCACGTGTCCCTACCGCTGGAAAAGACCAGGAACGGCTGCCCCTGTCCCATGCCCTCTACCTGTCAAACAGTGCAAGGACCTCTTCCCGTCCACCGCATCTGTCCCTGCCGCTGCAGGCGACCTCCTTGCCCCGCCTTGCTTGCCTACCTGTCCCTGCCGCTGTGGAACACCCTCAATTTCCTCCCCGCCCACCTGTCCCTGCCGCTGTGGAAGACCAGGAAGGGGAAGTCCAGCTGCCCCAGCTCGGCGCACAGCTGCTGGCAGGCGCGCAGGTACTCGAGCGCGTTGCGCACACGGGTGCCCTCCTGGAAGCAGTCGGGGTCGGCGTCCCACAGCTGCATGGGGCCCGGGGGGAAGGGGAGGGGAGGGGAGAGAGGGGACAGAACATACCGGTATTGAACAGATGCAGCGGTACTGGTGGAAGCAGTCGGGGTCGGCGTCCCACAGCTGGGGGTGGAGCAGGGAGGGAGGGGAGGGAGGTGCGGCCGTGGTGGTGTTGGGGCAACGTACAACTTGACGAACGTTGGCGGCACACATACGGGGTCCCGCGCACCACACGTGGTGGAAAATTGATGTGTTGCGGACGTACAGATCTGTTGGACATCGCATGCCGCACGAGCCATCATTGCAACCTGTGACATGCCCCGCCGTGGCGCGAACGCCCTCACGAACAGCCTGCGTGCGTACTGGTGTGAAAGACTGCAACGGTGCTGTCCCACCATACCAAGCACGTTGACTCCTCACCCCCCAGACAACTTCCACAACTCAGTTACCAGCATCCAGCACTCTGTCGCCTCCCACCTGCTGTATGATTGGGAACACCTTGTTGGGCTCCCCCCGCACGATGGGCAGCTGCGGGTACAGCACGTTGAGCACCGCGGCGGCCAGGCGCAGCAGCGGGTTGGCGCCGCGGCTGGCCATGCCCTGCGCGGTGCGTGGGGGCCGGGGAATGAGGTGAGATGAGAAAAGCAGGCCGTGTTAGTCTACGGAGTGTGCGTTGCAGCACCACCTAACGGCCCACCCGTCCCAATACCAGCGATACCATGGGCGCCAGAGCTGGAGAGGACATTCGATTCACCTAGACACCGCGACCCATCGCAGGTCCCACCTCTGGCGACAGTATGGCTGTGAGACCGCAGCTGTACCCACCGACCCATGGGTCCCACGGGTCCCACTGTTCGCACCTTTAGGGATATCATGGGCGCCAGCAGCACCGCCCCCCGGAATCAGTAAAAGCTCCGTGCCCGTGTGTCCCCCACCCTGACCCACCGACCCATGGGTCACAACTCACAAGAGTCCCACAGGACCCACCTCTAGCGATATCATGGGCGCCAGTAGCACCGCCCCGCGAAACAGCTCCGTGCCGGTGCGCCGCATGACGTGCGTGGCGATGCCGCCTCCAAGTGACAGCCCCATGATGAAGCGGGGGGCGAGGCAGGGGGAGGAGGGGAAGCCGGGGACCAGCGCAGGGGTAGGGGGCGGCGGCAGCGGCGGGGGCGGGGAAGGAGACGATGAGGGAGACCGGGGCTGGTCGGAGGCGGGGCTGGGGGCGGGGGGAGCCTCGTCCTGCTGATGCTGCTTGGGTTGCCCCTCGTGCTCCTGCTGCTGCGTCGGCGGCGGGGAGAGAGGCGACGCGGAGCCAACTGCGACGTCCGCGGCTGCTGCAGCCGTGCCTGGTGCGTCGGCAGGTGCGGCCTGCTGCTCGCTGGCTAGCTCGCCGTTCGCAGCAGGGGATGCTCGCACTGCCCCATCCCCATCCCCACCCCCGCCCCCGCCTCCGCCTCCAACAACGACTGCGCCGGGCGTTGCTCCCCTGCTCACCTCCCCGCCTGCCCCTGCCGCCGTACCCCCGGCATCTGCCCGCTGGACCACAACCTCTCCTTCACCTCCCGCCGTGCCAGCCGCCAGGCCTGCGCCCGCCCATGTGTGCCCCTCCTGCTGCAGCTGTGCCCTCAGGCCCTCTGCCGCCTGCTCGGCGCTCCTGCATGCGTCCGCCTCCTTTCCTGCTGCCGCAACCGGCATAACCTCGCCCTTGGCAGTACTGGCTGAAGATCCCGCAACTCCATGTTCCTCCTCCGGCGTCTGCGTCTGCTCCTGCTCCTTGCCTTGGCTTTGCTCCTGCTGCTGCTCCTGCTGCTGCTGTCGGGCGTGTCCCAGCGCCGTAGCAAAATCGATAACGTCCTGGACGTAGTGGTCGAACTTCTCGATGAAGCACCTGCAAGTCAAGGTGAGTCATACAGCCCTCGAGCAGGCTCCGTGCAGGAACGAATCAGCGCAGACGTCAGGCTCGGCGAAGGACGGCGGGCGCAGCAGGGCGTACGACACACAGTCGCGAAGACAGCGACGCAGCGACTACATTCAGGCAGCATTTGCAATGAGGCAGCAAGGAGGCACACTGCCTTGTGCGTACATGGACACGTCCTTGCGGCCGCGCCGCTGCGCAGGTCCACGAGACAGCGTACACTGGCACGTACCGTCGTGCGTGCCTCGTGCAGATAGCCCCATCTCCAGGCCCGCCATCGCCACCCCGAGGTGTACGGTACATCAACTAAAGGCCCCTTCTGCGGCCGTGCGACACCGGTACCGTGTGACAGGCCGTGCGGTGTTTGTCGGCCCGTGCTCGCGCTCCCCACAAGTTCTCCAGCGAGCCCACAAGCACCCACCGACCCACCGACCCACCTGCGGCCCTCGGAGCGGCCCGCCCCCTGCAGGTCGATGCCGCACACCGCGTAGCCCTGGGACCGGGAGGGAGGGATGAAGCGGGTTGATCGCAGAGAGGCAAATCAGCAGAAACTTGAGGAGGGAGCGGTAGTGATGGATATTGCTGGACCTTGGGCGCCAGAGGCGGCTGACGTACCGGTATGGTAACGGTATGGTGCATGTGTCTGACCAGGGCAGCATCCGCGTACCGAAGGGCCAGCTGCCCTACCCACATTTTGCCCACCGCTGCTTGCCTCGTCATAACTCTGTTGACACAGTAATGTTTTGGGCACGCCTATGTATCTCGGGTCTTGGTTAGCATTCGCCCTTCCTGAAGGCCCCCGTACCAACAGCCCCACCCCACCCCACCCCGCCCCATCACTCGTCACCCGGCTGGTGAGGTGCTCAACATTGGGCGCACAGCACGTCAACGTCTCTTTGGCCCCGCGGGCCGCCCCACCGCTCCCCCTGCGCCCTCATCCCACCCCTCATCATGACTACCTGGCTGTTGAGGTGCTGCACCCACGACCCCTCGTACACGGGCCGGCTGCCGGGACACTCGGTGCGCAGGAAGTCCCAGCACAGGTAGGCGCCTGGGGGCAGGGGGAGGGGTGGCGGCGTGGGGCCGGGCGTTAGAGGGAGCGGACATACGCCTGGGGGCAGGGGCCGGGCGTCGTAGGGCGACCGGCGGGACCGAGCGGGACCGAGGTGTGGGCACGCAGAGGTGTTGTTTGGTCATGCAGCTCCACTCCTGCCAACTGGTTGGCGCAGGCCCTCACTGGCGTACGTACGGCCCAGTGACGGGTACCGGCAAGTGCTATGCGCCCAGGCACCCAGGCACGCTGACTCCTGTGTGTGTCGGTTCACCTCACTCACCACGTCCATGCACGAGCACCACGGCGCATGGCGACTACGGCACAGTCCTGTCCGCAACGTAGCAGCGACACACCAGCCCGCTCGATCAGCCCCCCACCCACCATGTCCGTGCACCAGCACCACAACGCCCTTGGGCCGCTCCACCAGACGCACCGCCGGGCCGCCGCCGCCGCCGGCAGCGGGTTTGGCCTTGGTCCTGTTCTCCGGGGCCACAGCGGCAGCGGCGCCAGGCATGGCCGCGTCAGGCAGCGGAGCCGCCTGTCCGCCTGCCGCCGCCCCCGGCCCTCCCAGCTCCAGCTCACCACCACCATCACCTCCCACCAACTTTGCCGGCTTGCCTTCCGCCCCAACAACCTCAGCCGTGCCTGCCGCCTCCTCTGATGGCTCGTCCGTAGCCCCTTCACCCACCGCTGCCGCCTGGGCGGCGGCGGCGGCCGCCGCAACCGCCCCGGCAGCTGTGGCAGCGCTGGCCCCCTCTCCTGGACCACCTGCCCCTGGGCCAGGCCCTGCTGGCCCCTCCTGCACGTACACCAGGCTGGTGGCTGGGGTCATGAAAGCTGTGGCGGCATCGGAGGCCGCGCCCCCAAGGTGCGCAGAAACCTGTGGTGCTGCGGTTTTTTGCCGCTCCTGCTCCTGCCCATGTGCCTGCTCCTGCCCCTGCTGCCCCTGCTGCACCTGCTGCCCCTGCTGCTCCTGCTGCTGCTGCTGTGTGGTGCTCTCGCCCACGGACTCTTCACGTTCCGCAACGGCAAACGCCAACGCCAACGCTTCCTCGTAATCCTCCTCCCCCTCCTTATCCTGCCCGCCCTCCCACGCCCGCTCCCCCTGCCCCTCTCCCTCCGCCTCGCTGATCGCATCGCTGTAGGCGCTACTGCTGCTCATTCTGCTGCTGCCGTCCCCCCCTCCCTCCCTGCCGATGCTGCTGCCGTAGCTGCTGCTGCGGCTGTGCCCCGGCGCCTGCATCCCCTTAGCACTACCCGCCGCCAGCTCCTCCATGGACACATGGGACGCAACGCTGAAGGCGTGGGTTAGCAGGCATACCGCCGCCAGGCTGCGCGTGCGATGCGGCAGCGACTGCAGCAGCGCGCGGCTGTCGACCCGACGCAGTACGGCAGCGGCTGCGCCGGCCGCCGCCATTGCCTCGTCCTCCGAGCCGCCAGTAAAAATGGAGCCGTCGACACTCTCCGCGAATGACCCGGGCCTTCCTGGAAAGGCGTCCGACTCGGTGGCCGCTGCCGCCGCCGCGGGTGCGAACGCGCTGCGTACACTGCCGCCGCCGCCGCTGCCGCGCGGCGTCACCACCGGAGCGTTGCTACCACCCTCCATGCCCTCCCTTGCGTCCGCTGTCACCGGCGGTCGTAGCGGCGCACAGCTTCTGTCAACTTCATCACCGCCGCCGCCGCCGCCATCCACGGGGGCTGTGGCCGGCCAGAAGTAGGCGGCCAGGCGGTAGCCCCGCCGGTTGCGCATGTGCGCCAGGCGTCCCAGGGGCCCCAGTACACCCGCCAGGTCCGTGTCGTCCACCTCCGCCTGGTGCATCACCAGCGGCAGGGGCAGCTGCATGCCCACCGCCGCCGCCGCAGCAGCAGCCGCCTTCTTGATGGGCTTGCTTGCAGGCTTTGGTGCGCTGCTGCCGCCTGCATCAGCGGCGCTGCCTGCTGTGCCGTTGGCCTCCGCTGCACCCTTGGCGGCGCTGCTGCTGCTGCCCGTCAGGCTGAAGCTGGGCAGGCTGGACAGGGCGGGGAGGCTGGGCAGGGCCAGACCCAGGCCCAGACCGAGGCCGAGGAAGCCCCGCTGAGGTGGCGCATGGGAAGCCTCCTCCTCTTTGGCTTCCTTTTCATCCTCCTGCTGCAGCTGCTTTTCCGGTTCCCCGGTGGTATCCTCCTCTGCCGGCCGCTCTTGCTGCTCTGGCTGCGAGCCTTTCGCGTTTTGCGCTTCTTGGTGCTGCTCGCCACCCTGCCCCTCGGTCGGCGGCTGCAACGGCGCCTGTGTCGGCTGCTGGGCTTCCCCTTCAGCCGCAGCTGGACCCGCGGGCTCGGCTGCCAGCTCGCAGCTGCCCACGGGCCGAGGCTCACTGCCAGCCGCAAGCGACGCAGCCTCCCACGGCCCCGCGCCAGCACCGAACCCCAACCGCTTGCTGTTGCGGCTGTCTAAGCAGCTCAAGGCCAACTTGCCGTTCTGTAAGCTGCTGTCATGGAGAGCGTCCGAGGCGTTGGGGCCGACCCATGGGTCGAATTCGCGACCCGCCGTGGCCTGGGCGCGACCTGCGCGCCTGTCACCCGGCTCCTGGCTGCGGCCGTCAGCCTGAGGCTCCTCCTTGTTGCAGGAGGGGCATACGGCCTCCTGCTGCTCGCCTTGTTGCTGTTGCTGCGGCGGGAAGCAGGACTGAGGCCACAGGGTCGGAGTCGCGGCCGCCGGAGAAAATACGTCATCCATCACCTCGCGACGTAGTTAAATATCAGTTCACTGCCGGAGTATATTCACCAGGAGACAAATTCCGAGGGAAGTGCTTGTATGGATACAGGAAGGGGCGATGTGCAAGTGGCCTTTGGCTCCAAAAGCGACACGAGCGAGCGACGCCAGGTGGCCACGCAGAGGGCTCCTTGCTTGTTGACGTTGAGACTGTGTGATGGCCGGTCTGCGGGTGCGAGGGACGCAGGGATGGGAGACTGACGTCAGGCGAGAGGGCCGGGACCATCCCCATCTCCATTGCGTCACAACCTTGCACTCATCGGGCCCGCTTGCACCCAAGTGCAATCGCCAACACTTGTGTTGCTGCATACTTGCACCGAGCGAGCAAGCGGTTGACCTGATTTTAGCCGTGCCGGCAACTGCAAGCTCTACAAGCCGGCTGCCTTTCAAGGCTTACCTGCCGCAAGCGTAAGCTTCCTGTCCGAGCCTGTCTGAGCCCACGCCAGCGCCACGCCGCAGTGCCAGGAGCTACCGTATAGGGCCGACGGCGGCGAACCCCGCCCCCAAAAGATGGTCGAGCAGTAGTCCAGGCTGTTACCCGTGGTTCCTGCCGTCTTACCTTGCTGCCAGCCCGCCAGGACTGCGTGCCTGTATCATGTGCCTTTGCCGGCCCTGGCCCAGCCGCACATCCGCTTGTAGGATGACCCACCGCGCTCCCCTAGCCGCCTCAAGCCCGAAACGCACAAGCCCAGCTACCTGCAAACGGCGGGCAGAGCCTTCCACCCCGCACGGGGGCGCGGCCACTGCGAACAGCTGTACAAGCGGGCAGCACTCCAAGTTGTTACAGTCTTCAGCAGGCGTGACCAGTCCCTGTGATGCAAACACTACTGCAGCACATGCCATGCAACCAACCAACGCGAGGGCCATAAGTGACAGCTTAGAACCGAACGCACAACAGGCCGGGGGCCTGCTGGCCCACAACAAAGGCAGCAGCAAGCCCCGACTGCGGCTCATTCGGCGCCGACCCCAACGGCCCTGCTTGACCCAAACACCAAAGCCTAAACATCTCCATCATACACTCAAACATACTGAATCGATGGTACTGCCCTCATGCCTTGTGCACCGACAGCAGCGGTCAAGTATCTGGGTTCATACAGCGAATGAAAGCCTGCGACTGCGTCCGTGCACCTCCCTGGTGCAGCGTCCACGGCATTCGCCCCTCCGCCATTAGAGCGGCATGGCTTAAAGGCGCGCGTCCCAGCAGTACTGCGCCAACCTGCGAGTTCCTTATCCAACCACCGACACGTTGTAGTTGCCCGTGCTGCAACCGACACGTGATGCCAAGGAACACGTGCTGTGCGGCTGCTGCTGCTGCTGCTCCGCTCACCTCACCCCTAGCCGCTCACGTCCAGCTTTCCCCTCAACACCCATTGTGCGTCGAATGCACGCCTCTCCACACGCATCTCGCCCAGGGCGTCCGGCGGGGCCGGGGCGAGGCGCCTGCTTTGCCGCCGCCACCTCCCAACACGTTCCCCTTTCACCAAGACGGCTGCGCCGCAGTGCCCTCCGCTGCTCCCTTCGCCGTACCCCTTAGCCCGCCACTACCCCCTGAGCAAGTCTCCTCCCCTCACACGATGACCAGGTACTCGGCCACCGCCGCCCTGGCCTTCGCATTCCGGCTGCCGTGCCCAACGCTCGACCCCTGCCCCATCCCCCATCCCCTCACACGGCCCCTTTCCACCAAAGCCGCTCTCCGTGGGTCCAGCTCCGTTGCATGGCGGCGCTGCGGCTGCCCCTCACACTGTGACCAGGCACTTGGCCACCGCCGTCCTGCCTTCACCCCGTCCACACTATGCTCCATGACGCGCCCCAGCCCGCCTCCGCCCCTCACACGGTGACCAGGTACTTGGCCACCGCCACCTTGACCTTCTCCATGAACTCCGCGGGCGCGGTCTGGTTGGCCGCCTTAGCCGCGTCGATGTTCTGCTGCAGCAGGTCCACCAGCGCCTGGTCGATCTCGTTAGCGGCCGCCATCTCCTGCGGGCGATTGGGGCGGTTGGTGGTGGCGGGCGGTTGATTGGTGGCAAGGTACGTGCGCGTGGGTCTGGTTGGGGTCGCAGGGTGGCTGGTAGGGGGGTGCGTGTGCTTTGGCCTGTACCGTTGCAACGAGCAGCGGCCAGTGTCGTGGGGTGGGGGCGGGGCGGGATGGTGGCAACGATACGCAGGGCGGCTGGCGATGCTTGGGAGGGTCTGTGCGTGGTGTGTGCTTCGGCGCAGAAGGCAGCAGGTTGCGCGGTTGCATCGGTGTGGGACACACACATGTGCAGAAGTGCAAGCGGTGCCACCGGTAGTTGGCTAGCCTCTAACAGGACCTTGGACGGGTCTTCTGATAGTGGTGCGGTATAGGCTTTGAGGAAAGTCCCTTATCAATTCGGTACTCGTAGGTTGTGGAGGAGCATGTGCGTTCGTCCAGGAGGGCAACGGAACGCCACCGGCACATACCCCAGACCCCCACCCTCCCTTGTCCCGTCGAGCAAACCCAGCACAGCCGCACGCCTCCGTTTGCATGCACGCACCAGGATCATGGCCTTCTTGTCCTTCGAGGTCAGCAGCTTTTTGAGCCGGTCAGCGGCCGAGGCGGTGCTGACCACCGCCTTGTCAATCGCCTCCACGCCCTCCTCCAGGTACTGCCGAAGCATGTCCAGCTCAGCTACCCGCTCCTCATCAGGCTTTGGTGCAAAGCGCTCCCGCCCAATAATTGTATCAAGCTGCTTGAAGAACTCCTTTGTGAGCTTTGGCCGGCATCGCGCCATTTCAAACTGCATGTCCTCCGCCTCCGTGTTGAGCAGGTACTCGATGAGCTCAATGTGGTCGTCAGGAGGGTTGCGGGCCTCACGACGTGTGAGGACTGCGCGACGCAAGTCGTCCTTTGTGCGCTGCATTTCCGCCGCAAACTCGCGGTTCTGCTCCATCATCTTCTGGGTCATGCGCCGAGCAATGAGGCCGGTCTCCGGTGGCCGCTTAAACATATTCTCAGGGTCGTAGTTCACGGCCATCACGCGCACAGACGTGGCACGCGAGCGGGGCTTGCATGGCCCGACGAACGACGAGCGACCAGAACAGGAGGCCGAAGCTCCAGTCATATGCCGTGCCATGATGCTGCTCATTCTCCCTATGCCACCAACAAAATGGGCTCAGCCTCCGAGGCCCTTCGTGTCAAAGAGAAGAAGAGCACCAGTACTACAGTTGGAATTCAACGCTACCAGGCCACCAGCAATGTTGGTTGAGCAGCACAGAACAGCCTCGCTCAGCCCCACAGCCAACTTCATCTGGGTACGGACATGGAGTCCGGCTACCCCTATGCCTCGGGCAGGCTGCATGGACAGTCACTGTATTCAAGAGCGTATCACTCAGCTTGCTCCCTTGGCATACCGTTGTAGGGCCTCCCATTTCGGGGCCCGTGTCGCTCTTCCGTGTCTGTGTCGGTACTTCCAAACGTCAGAAGGCGTCCACTCAACTCCAAAACCAAGTGAACAGTTCTTACTGCCCAAACACTATCACCAAAGGCAAGTTGGGCTGTGAAGGATGGCAGACAGCAAGGAGCGGTGCCTGGCCGTCCGTCGTCAGCTGCGGGAGGACCGGCCCGAAAAGGGGCGAAAGGGCGGATGGCCTGATCAGTCGTTGCAGCAGTCATGGGGGTTAGAATATCAATCTTGGTTACCGGGAAGTCGTGAGCCTGCTGCAGCATAAACCCCAGCTTGCCGAGGCCTTGACAGGGGGCCCCAACGGCGAGCCACCACGCCTACATGCCGTCCTATGCACCTTGATACACGTGAAGCTAGATGATAGCGCGACGACTAGCGCGGAGCCAACGGCAAGAGTATACACCTTGCTCATCATGCAACACCGTCGCTTTTCAACACCCCTGTCCTCATGGATGCTTTCACGGCCGGCCAGTTTCTCAACTCAACACATTAAGAAAGCGATTGCATGCTGCCCTGCATTGTTACAGGGAGCAGCTATCGCAGCTCGACAACCAGGGTTAACGTCGCGCTCGCGGACCCGTCTGACAGGGGCTGGTGACATATGCACCAGCACAGAGTCTTGGGCGGCCCGCTAGCGGCGCCTAGCCGCGCGGCGGGCGCGCGCCTTGGCGCCCCCGTCCCGGCACAGCGCTCCCCGGCCCATGGGTCAGCGGCGCTTCCTGCTTGGCGAAATGGGTCCAGTGGAGTCAGGTGCGCATGGCTGCAGCTGGGTTTGTGGGTCAATGCCGAATGGGGTCAGGCTCGCTGGCTATGGCGGGCCCCAGGTCTGGCTGCTGACGCTGGTGGCACTGGCTGGACGGCGGGCTGTTCTGGCTGTTGGGACTGTCGAGGTTGGCTTGGGGCGCATGTGGGGCGCATGTGCCTGTTGCAAGACGAGCTCCGTGAGGGCAACGGCGGTGGCGGCTTTTGACATGCAGTGCCTTGATGCCTACCAGTAGGCCACGTTTGCTGGTCGGGCCAGGAGTTTGCAGGCTAGGAGGTATGCGCTCGCCCACCATACCTACGCACCGCTGCTCCTATGCGTCGCCCCGCAATATCCTAACGGCTCACGGCCCTGCCCCACCCGCCCCTAGGCTCCCTGCGCCAAGCCGCGCTGGCGGCCCCGGCGGTGGCGCCACCTCCCCCTCCCCAGCCACAGCAGCAGCGCCCAGCAACACGGGCGCAGGCGCCACCGCCACCGCCCCGACGGCTGCCAAGGGTGGGGCCGGGGCCGCGGGCGGCGCGGCGGGCGGCAGCAGCAGCGGCGGCGCGGCGGGACCCAACGGTTCCAACGGTGTCAACGGCCGCACCGTTGCGGGCACCAGCGTGAAGGCGGGGCCCTCCTCGCCGGTGAGTTCGTTGGACGGTTGGTGGCCAACGGCCGGAATGGCGGGCCTCTACATGCCTGATGCCCCTCTCCCTTCAGGCCAGGGGTTACCTCACCGGCGGACTGGGGGCCGTGCGCAACGCTGTGGAAAGGGGCGGGTTCCAGGAGCGGGGGAACGTCGAGGCTGTGAGACGGGTTGACGCAGGTGTCCCACTTGCACGGCGTCGGCGACTGCTGCATCTCACTCCTGCACTGTCACATGTGCGATCCACATGTTAACCCTAGGTGTCGTTCGACATGGCCATGGCCGCCAAGATCACGGCCGCGCGTGAGCTGGCGCGGCGCCTGGCGGAGGAGAAGGCGGCGGCGGCGGCAGCCGCGGGCGTCGGGAAGGCGCAGGACCCGGAGAGGTGGGGTAGCGTTGGCGAGTGGGGGGTGCGGGAAGTCGGGATCAGTGCGGAAACGAGTTGCGCCAGTGGACCATGTCACAGGGCGCGGACTGGTGCGCGATAGGGGTCAGGGCGGCTACGGGGCGCGTGTGCGGTGCAGGCGGCGGTATCCGGGCCGACCGAAAGGCGGAGTCTTGTAGTACTCTGACGGCCAGTGGCGACCGTTTTGACAGTTTGTACCGTTTCGCCACGTCCCCTGCAGCAAGCGTGCCGCCGAGGTCGCCAGCGCTGAGGCCGCCGCACAGGCCGCCAAGGCGGACGCCCTAGTGCGCGCCCTGCGCCGCGCCGACAGCTCCCGCGCCGCCGCCGCCGCTGCGGCTGCCAGCGCCTCGCCCGCCGCCGCCGCCGCCGGCGTCGCTGACGCGGGCGCGCGCGCGGCCGCCAGCCCGGCGGCGGCGGCGGCGCTGGGCAACGCGGAGGCTGTCGCCCTGGCGAGGCTGCGCGCTGAGAACGAGGCGCTGCGGGAGCTGCTGTTGGAGGTGGCGGCGGACAAGGAGGCGGCCAAGGCGCGGCTGGAGCAGGTGGGCGAGGGCTGGGAGGTGGTGGGAGCAGCTGGTCACAGTAGCGTACGACAGCTTTGAACGTGGTGAGCAGCAGCAGCCGGGAGTGCACGGGGTGTGGAGCTGGCCTGGACTCTGGAGCAGTGGGAGGGGCCAGGCACATGAGGTTTTGGTCAATGGCTCTGGACGGCGGGATGGGGTTGTTGCTGGCGGTGCTGGACAGCGCGCCAAGGGGAGAGTCTTGCCCGGATTTACCTGTGGGTCCTCTGTCTCCGTGCCGTACGGCGTACGGCACATGCTTGCCACTCTGCCGCACGGTGTACGGCGTTCGCTTGCCGTACCTTGCCAGGTGCTGAGCAGCCTGTCGGACCAGCAGGCAGTGGAGCGGGCCAAGCAGGCGGCGGCAGCGGCGGGAGGCGCCGCCGCCAGGGCCGTGACGGCGGCGCCGCCGGCTGGCAAGGCCCCGGCAGCGGCAGCGGCGGCGGCGCTGGCTCCGCCGGTGACGGCACCTGTCAAACCGGCGGCGGATGAGGCGGAGGAGTCGGTGGCGGGGATTGTGGCGGCCAGTGCGCAGGTGGCGGAGAGCATTGCCCCGTCAAAGGTGGGTCTTTGCTCTTGGCCAAGACGCTCGCCTGTGACCCTGTCCGCGCTGGGGGGCAGCAGCTGCAGCAACGAAAACAAACTCACAAGGAGGGCTGGTGGGGACTGGACGGTAGGGGATGCATTCAACCTGCCCGTAATGTATTTTTCGGACGACCAGGCGGGCACAACCTGCGCACCTGTGGAGCCTCCTACTGGGCTCCTGGAGCTGTACGTTGCTGGCGGCCAGTACCACACTCGTACCTTTTGACCCCCCTGCCACCACTGATGTGCGCTTTCCCAGGCGGCCGCCGCCCCCACACCCGCTGCTTCTGCGGCGCTGGAGTCCGTGGACGTGGTGGCTGTGAAGGAGGTCATCTCCTCCGTCGTCCAGAAGCAGCACAAGGTGCGCGCTGGGCGGAGCGGTATGTTGTGTCAGGGCAATCAAGGAAAGGGCAGGCGGGCAGGGCGCCCGGGCAGGGTGCCATGCCAAAAGAGCGTTACGGTCCTTCGCACGGTGGTGAGCAACGGTGGTTGCCAATGGGATGCAGTGCACGGGGCTGTGGAGCGCTTAAGCAGCCAACCGCCATATGGGATGCGCTGGGCAAAGCCCCTTGCTACAGGCATGCCTTTCTAAGGCTTACCACGAAAACCACTATGGAGCCTTGGCAATCAGGTCTTACTGTACGGCTGCCGCTTGCCGTACAGGAGGCCACGGCCGAGGACACGGTCAAGGCGGTGGCCAAAAAGGCGGAGAAGGCGCAGGGCGTGGCGGAGGCGGCGGCAGCGGCGGCACCGCCGGCGCCCCCAGCCGTCGAGGCGCCGCCCGCGCCGGCGCCGCCCGCGCCGGCGGCGGCGGCGGCCCCGGCGCCAGTCAAGGAGGTGGTGGTTGAGGTGGTTCCGGAGGCGGCGCCGGCGGCGGCGGCGGTTGCAGAGCCGAGTGTGTCGGAGCTGCGGGCGATGACGCAGAAGGCGGCGGCGGCGGGCAAAGTGGTGTTTACGTGGCCGCCGGGTAGGGCCGGGGGCGGACGATGGTGCTCAATGTGCATGGGCGGGGGTTGGGCTCCGAGGGGGAGGGGGAGTTGCAGCTGGAGTTGCAGCGCAGCCGTACGGTAGAGCAACCGTCAGTGTCCTGACGAGCAATGTAACCCCAGGGAGCTGAGTGGTAAGCCCAAAAGAGAGACCAGATTGCAATTGTTCATGCTCCGCCCTTTCAATTTGACCTTCCCGCCGCAGAGGGCGCTCGGCCCGGACAGCCGGTTCGGCTGTACTACAACCGCGCGCGCGGCCCGCTTCCGCCCACCTCCCTGGTGCAGCTCAAGGCGGGGCTCAACCGCTGGGAGGAGATCGTGGTGGTGGACATGGAGCGCGTGGCGGGCATCGAGGTGGGTTGAATTGTTAACAGTAACAAGCAAACAGTAACAAGCAAAGGCTTACTGTATACTAGAGTGTCTAGGACTATTGTCGTGGTGCAAATGGAGCGCGTGGCGGGCATCGAGGTGGGTGGGGGGCGGGGTGGGCGGGAGCGGCAGAGCGAAGGTCAGTGTCTTGGCGGGTGAAATGACGGCTTCTTGTCAGCCGGTGGAGAACGCAATGTGTCAGGGAAAGAGGCGTAACTCGTGTGCCGCAGTGAGGGTTGGCTGAGGAGGAGGACTGTGGTGGCAGGCATGGGTAACCGTATCGGGGCACGCAGGTAAGCCACGCACGACGGCAAGTCCCGGTAGCTGAGCCCTCCCTCCCTACCTTCGCCCCTCCCACGCGCAGACCGGCGCCGGCCAGGAGTGGTGGGCTGTGGGCCTGCTGCCTCCCGCGCAGCTGTTCCGGCTGGACTTCGTGCTGATGGACGGCACGGCGCCCGGCGGCCCGGGGTCGGGGGCGGTGGACAACAACGGCTGGAAGGACTACGAGCTGCCGCTGGTGGGGGCGCCCACGGAGGAACAGGTCATGGAGCAGCGCGCGGAGGCGTACCGCCGATTCGACGAGGACAGGTGCGGAACGAACTATAATACACGTTGACAAAATAATACAAGTCCCGAGGTGTGCATCCGCATTGCGCGGTGCGCATGTGGCGATGAGGACATGGAAAAAACACGAGTTTCGCAGTTCATGAACAACGAAAGGGCCGAAAGATGCAACTCTGCTTCGACGAGGGCAGTGGAGAGACTGCGCGTGGGAATTGATAAACGAACACGGCAAGGACGCGCTGCTGCTTCTCCACACCGTTTGCATCCATGGCCCTTGCCTCTGCCCCCTGCCAGGGGCACCGTACTACTCTACTTCCTCGCATTTACTACCGGTAGTGCTTTGTTCCTCCCCTGCCAGGTGCAAGCTGATCGAGGAGGAGGAGAAGCGGCTGTGGCGCACGGTGGAGAGCCGCGCGCTGGACGCGGCGGCGGCGGCACGTGTCGAGTTCCGCCGTGGCAGGGACGCGGAGCTGCTGGCGGCGGCGCAGCAGGTGCGTGGGTTGTGGCGGCAGGTGTATAAGGGTGGTGTGTCAGTGTGCGGCTCGTCTTTTCAGCTAGGTTCTGTGCTGCGGGGACACTGGTACATGCATACCTGTGTGCCCCCCTGCTCACCCCCTTGGCTCGTCCCGCCGCAGTAGCCACACAGGTGCTGGCCGACCGGCGCAAGCCCGACAACACGGCCTTCGGAATTAAATCTTTGACCCCTGCACACCTGTGAACACCCACGCAGGTGGTAGCCGACCGGCGCAAGCCCGACATCACCGCCGTGCCCGCCGCCACCTCGCGCCCGGGGGTGTACGCCTGGTGCGGCGGGCCGCCCCGCGCCGGCAGCCGCGCCTTCCTGGCCTACAACAAGGTGCACGGCAGCAGCGGAGGGGGGCTGCCGCACGCGTCCAGCGTGAGGGCGCACGTGGGCTACGACGGCTGGTGGAACAAGATTACGCAGGTGGGAGGAGGGGAGGGAAAAGGAGAGTGCAGCAAGGAGGGCGCACGCTTTGGCCTTGGAATCGCCCCCCAACAGCACTGTGCTAGATCAAGTTGTGGTGAAGGTCACACAGGGGGGTTCAGTGCGGAGCCCGCAGGGCGGCGGGGTGGGGGCGGGAGGCAGCAACGGGTGGAGGTGTGCAAGCGTGGTGTCTGACGTGCATGGGTCCCCACTGCTCTTCCTCCAGGCCCTTTCGATGACGATAAGTCCATCTCTCCTCATTTTTGTTACCATTTGCCAATTCATTCCGCCAGGCCGTGGACCTGTCCCCGCTGCCCTCCGACGAGCTGAGCCGACGGAACAATGTACGCACCATTGCGATGTTTAAATAATTCATATCTATCCATGTCTTTTCAATCATTTGCCCATGCTGTTCCGCCAGGCCGTGGACCTGTCCCCGCTGCCCGCCGACGACCTGGCCCGCTACGGCCTGTCCTCCAGCGGGGGGGCGCAGTGGTGGGGCGCCTGGCTGGACGTGCCCTACTCCGCCGCCGTGCTCAACTTCGTGTTCAGCGACCGCGAACAGCGCGTGTGGGACAACAACGGACAGCGAGACTTCCACACCCTGGTGGCGGGTGAGGGGGCGGAGGGGGCCGTGGGGTCCGCTGTTGGGGTACGCGTAAAACGCGAGAAACCGCTGTTGGGGTGTGCGAGTTTGTCACGGTGTGCGCAAAGGTCGAGATCCATGGTCGAATGCAGTGGGCGGCACCATATGCTGTACCGTGACGGTAGTTGCTGGCGCCGCGTCGGTGCATGGGTGCAGCTCCTTGACAGAGTTCTGCAGGCACCACCCCCGGCAAATGCAAGTTCAGACACAGGTGTGCAGCACGCGACTCAAAAGCGGTGACAGTGTATAGATCAAGGCCAACTCGCACACACATAGGGGCAGCCACGTGTAACACGCGCCTGGTACGCAGGCGCCCACTCTGGGGACGAGCTGGTGGAGATGCTGCACGCCGCCATGAAGCGCGACAGCGCGGAGGCGGACAAGGAGGTGGAGGACAGGGTTGCGCTGCGGGCCGTGCGCAAGGTGGAAGCCAAGGTGAGCCGCCGTCTGTGCGCGGAGTAAAGGCTGCACTGCGGGCCGTGCGCAAGGTGGACTGTGCGCGGAGTGAAGGCTGCATAATGTTGCTTCGTTGTGTAGTGTTGGACAGCCGATGTGGTGTGGGATGTATGGGTGGAGGACACGGTGGCGCTGCTTGCGGTGCGCAAGGTGGAGGCCAAGGTGAGCGGTTGTGTAAGGCTCGGAGCCAAAACGACAGGCCTTGTTGATCACGCAGGGCAGTGCTTGTATTGTGGGGTGTATGGGGCGGCGGTGAGGGCAGGGTGGAGGCCGAGGTGGGCGATGGCCAACCAGTTACAGCCTGACAAGCGCAGTGTGCTGCAGCTGAGCCTTCGACCTACGCGATTCAGCGTCCCTACCATGTTGATCCACTTGGCCTGACCATGCGCAAGCGGCGCGAGGTGGTGCACGACCATCTGCGCTTTATCCCACACGTTCACCCACACGCGCTGAACCCTCCCCTTCCTTACCCACAGGGCCTCACCATGCGCAAGCGGCGTGAGGTGGTGCACGAGTTCCTGTACATGGCGCCGCTGTCGCCCAAGGCGGGAGGGAAGGTGGACGTGTACTACAGGCCGGAGGTGGGGGGGGGGGGCGGGGGTAAGGGGAGAGGGGAGGCACTAGAAGGTTTGGTCGGCTTGATGTGCTGAAGGCAAATACCATACCCCAAAGGGGCAGAAGAGCGGTATATGGGGATTGGCAAAGGCGCGGCCGCGGCCGCTGGGTTTTCCACCACAGGCCTTATGTCCTTACGAACGCAACCCTGCCCTGACGCACAGCACACTGGACAACACCCCTTGCTACATGGTTGCACGGACAGCCCGAGGCATGACAGGCTGGTAGCGCATGTGATGCTTTGCATCGGACCGATGTCAGCACCTTGACGCACACCTCCTTGAACCGCCTCAAGGTCCCGAAATCTGGCTGATAGCGAGTAATATTGTCCACTGCACTTGCCCCTGCCCCCAACGTCGCCATGCTGCGCGGCTGCCCCGAGGTCTGCGGTTCCCACGCTAGCAATAAGAACAACACCTACCCACCGCCCCACGCTGTTCCCTCCCCCTTACGCCACCATGCTGCGCGGCCGTCCTGAGACCTGGGTGCTCGCCACCTTATGCCGCATTAGTAACTATCCCAATATCCACCTGCCGCCCCATGCTGAACCCTTTAGGCCACCATGCTCCGCGGCCGGCCCGAGATCTGGGTGCGCGCCACGTGGAACCGCATGGGCGCGGCGGCGGGCAACGCGGCTGGCGGCTGGGCGCGGCCCGTGGTGGAGCGCCTGGTGCCCTGCCTGCCGGGCGGGCTGGGCTTCTTCAAGGCCACAGTGCAGGTGGGGTGTGGGAAAGGGATGGGGTGAGGCGGGATGCTGTACGGGGCAAGGCGAGTATTTGGTCGGGGCCGTTAGTTCTGCGGGTTGCAGTGGACATGCACGCATGCCGGTCTGCGCCATTGGCCCTCCTCCGAGTACCAATGCGCCACTCCGTCCGGTCGCCCTACCCCTGTGGTGGGCTCCCTGGGCTCTCCCATACATCCTCGCCTTATTGGTGCCCTTCCTTCCCTTTCTTTCCTTGGCTGCAGGCCTCCCGCTGTCCTGCGATTGTCCTGGTTCTGCTGTTATTGCCGCTGTGACTCCTCCTTGCTCCCACCCCAGTCCCAGACTGGGTTCCTCCCCTCCGCCCCTCTGGCTGCAGGTTCCCCGCGAGGCGTGGGGCATGGACCTGTGATCTAACCGTTTTCAGCATCGAGTTAGTTACACTCATCCACATGTTTAGCATCCATACCTTTACCCCTTTATTCGCAGGTCCCCCGCGAGGCGTGGGGCATGGACCTGTGCTTCGCCGACTCGGAGTCCATGGCCGCCTCGGGCTTCGTGGACGACAACGGGGGGCTGGACTACCACGTGCCCATCGAGGGGGCGGGTAAGCATTTGGACGGTCACATACTTTGTATCATGCACTGCTTCATACATCACAGCAAAGCTGCGAGACAGAGTTTACAGTGCCTTGTTGACTACAACGGGGGGCTGGACTACCACGTGCCCAGGGAGGGGGCGGGTGAGGAATGGAGCAGTGTGAAGCGTCCTGTGCGGCGTGGCGGTCCCTCTGTGGTGACGCTGACACTGTTCAGCAGACGATAACGAGTGGGGAATGGGTTGGCGTACCATTCGCGGCGCCAGGGGGGCGGATTTAATTGGGAGCCAGGAGGAACTCGCGTATGGCACCTCCTCCTCGTTTCACAGTGACGCTTCGACCCAAAAGGCCGTGCGACTTACATGGGTCCGTCGCATCTGTTGCTGTTCCCGCAGTCACGCCCCGGCGCACGCTCAACGTGGTGCACGTGGCGGTGGAGATGGCGCCCATCGCCAAGGTGCGTCGTACATGTGTTGTACACAGTAGGGGGGATCGCAATCTGTTGTACGGATCGTATGGAGGCAGAACACAATACTGTACGGATTTGGTGAAGACGAGCACATTGCAAGGGGAGTGTACGGCAGCACCGACGGAGCCGGCTGCCACAAAGTATGGCAGGGGCCAATAGCGGCTTTATATTGAAACTGTAGCGGCTTTGTATTGAAGCTTTGCCCATTCAAAGATGTACCGGTTCCCAAATTTCATGTCCCCTGTTGCCCCGTCACAGGTCGGCGGCATGGGCGACGTGGTGACGGCCCTGGGCCGTGCGGTGCTGGAGCAGGGCCACGGCGTGCAGGTCATCGTGCCCAAGTACGACTGCATCAACTACGACCTGGTGGGTGCGGGAGCGGACTGTGTGTTAAGCGCCGTGGGTTAAGGAGAGGTGTGTATTAAGGAGTGCAGGTCATCAGGCCGAAATACGACTGCATCAACTACGACCTGGTGGTTGCGGGAGAAGTTGGGGTAGTGGGGTAGTGGGTGTGGGTGCGGGGAAGGACTGTGTATTAACTGTAAGGTGTGGCACGGGTTTCCGAGGATGTGTTTTCAGGGGTGCAGGTCATTGCTCCGGGACCACTGAGCCGGCAACGACCTGGTAACACCTGCGTATCAAGAAGATGGATGATGCGGCGCTTGAGGTGGCGGCGCAGCTGAGGTGTCGGGACTCCGGGTTCTCGTCAGGGCCGTACCTCTGGCTGGCTGCTGACGTGCTGCTCTCCGTGGTGCTGCCCTCGCCTCGCACCGTGCGGCAGGTGGAGAACCTGCGGCAGCTGTCGTCGTTCACCTGGAGCGGCACCACCGTGCGCGTGTGGCGCGGCGTGGTGGAGGGGCTGGACACCACCTTCCTCGAGCCGGAGAACGGCATGTTCTGGGTGGGCTGCATCTACGGGCGCAACAACGACGCGCAGAGGTGGGTGAGGGTAGGAAAGGAGGGGAGGGAGCCGGGCCAGGCGGGGCAGATGCGAAAGGGAGTGCTAATTGCCTGGTGTGTAGGGGGAACCAGCACACCTGCGCTGTTATGGTGACACGGCCGTGGGCGCGCATCCTGTATGCGGGGAACACGCTGCACCTGTCCTGTGCCCACCCAATCCTGCTGCCGCAGTTTGCGACCGCGTAGCAGGATTGATTTCAGCGGTGGCCGTGTTAAGCACCACGGTACTGCTCCCTTGTCGCTGCAGGTTCGGCTTCTTCTGCGGCGCGGCGCTGCAGTACCTCAAGAACACGGGCAAGCAGGTGCGTGCCGAGAGGGAGGGCAGAAGGGGTAACGAGTGAAGCAGGCGGGGGCTTGGATCAGAAGTTCCGATGCGGAAACGTGTTGGGCGCTGCCGGCTAGCGCACTGGCCCTCCACGGCAGCCGTACGCATGATGGAGTAAGGGCGCGCGTCCACGCAGCGACCGCGCGTCCAAGCGCCCTCAACATGCTCAAACACCGTGGTTCATCGCTCAACGAGGCCGTTGCGGCCTTCACTGATGCTTACACGAATGTCAACGACGCCGCAATTTCCCGCCGCCGTCGCAACCAGCGCCACAACCCCAAGCCTGTCTGTCAACGCGGTCAACGTGCCAAATTTCATGTCTGCCCGGGGGGAGGAGGCGGGGCCCCGGCAGACGGGGAAATCGGCACGTTGACCGCGTTGACGGCCGCGGGCCTGGGGTTGCACTGAGGGTTGCGACGGCGGGGGGAAGTCATGGAGTAGTTGGCATTGGTGTACGCATCAGTGAAGGCCGCAACGGCGGGGGCTTCGGGTGGTTACCTTCAGCGCAGCTCATCTTGGGTACTTGATCTTGATTACGCCTCGTCATTGACCATATTCGTCTAGAATCTGTCTTCTTGCCTTTCGCCCCGCAGTACGACATCGTCCACTGCCACACACTTGTGCAATCTCCTCGCCTCACCTCCAACTCAACTCACACCGTGTCCCCCGTACCCTGCACCGTACCCACGCAGTACGACATCATCCACTGCCACGACTGGCAGTCTGCGCCCATCGCGTGGGGCGACCGCGGCGCCGCCAAGGCGGTGTTCACCATCCACAACCTGTCGTACGGCGCGGACCTCATCGGCCGCGCCATGCAGGCGTGCAGCGTGGCCACAACCGTGTCGCCCACGTACGCGAGAGAGGTGGGAGGCCAGCGCTGTCCCTTCAGATACATCAGACCTGTTAGCACACCATGCTGTTGTGTGCCGGGGCATGGGTTTTGGGAAGGCCCACACTATGCTACTGCGGGGTACTGGGGCATGGGTTTTGGGAAGGCCGCTCTCGGCGTGGCCACCACCGTGTCGCCCACGTACGCGAGAGAGGTGGGGCGGCCCACGTTCTCTCATGTAACACTTGTACTAGCTGCTGGCAGATCTTGCAAGTGTGTACCGGTACTGGGCACGGGTGTTGGAAAGGCAGCTTGCGGTATGGCAACCACCGTGTCGCCCGGCGTCTGGGTACTTTCATTCGCTCTTTGTGTTTCGGGGCACTTGGCAGAGGTGTGATTCCGCCCGGGCTGATGTCTGGCCTACTGGTCTGGCCTTCGCTTGCACCCACGGTAGCGGCAATAACACCCTGGTACGACGCCCCTCGCCCAACGGTGGCCCGCTCCCCTGACCTCGCTGCTGCCGTACAGATCGCCGGCCACCCCTCCGTGGCGGCCCACCTGTCCAAGCTGTACGGCGTGCTCAACGGCATCGACCAGGTGGGCGGGCAATGAGGCGCTGAGGAGATGCTCTGTGTATGTCGTATGCTGAATCAGTTCAGGGAAGTTTTCAGGGACGTCCCTCTTTGTGTTGTCGTTACCCTAGCAAGGCAGCTGCAACCAGGCACGACATGGTACTGGTTTCACCACCATGCCTCCTCAACAGTCAATACTCCCCCTCCCTGCCAGGACATTTGGGACCCCTCCGAAGACCCCCGAAGACCCCCGCCTGCCGCAGCCCTAACCGACGTATACATTGCCACCTGCGGAAATGCAATATTCATCATTCTCCCTGCTGCCTTTCCACACCCGCCACACCCCTCAGGACATCTGGGACCCCTCCGAGGACCCCTGCCTGCCGCAGCACTACGCGCCCGACACCGTGGCCCAGGGCAAGGAGGCGGCGCGGAAGGCGCTGCGCGACAGGCTGGGCCTTGCGCACTCGGACGTGCCCATCGTGGGCTGCGTCACGCGCCTGGTGGCACAGAAGGTGCGGTGTGGGTTAGCGGGTGTGGGTAAGCTGGGTTGGTGTCGAGGCGCACTCGGACGCGCCCATCGCGGGCTGCGTCACGCGCCTGGTGGCACAGAAGGTGCGGTGTGGGTAAGCGTGTGTGGATGAGCTGGGTTGGTGTCGGGGCGCACGCGGACGTGCCCATCGTGGGCTGCGTCACGCGCCTGGTGGCGCAGAAGGTGCGTGTGGGTTAGCGGGTGTGGGTTAACTGGGTTGGTGTCGAGGCGCACTCGGACGTTCCCATTGTGGGCTGCGTCACGCGCCTGGTGGCGCAGAAGGTGCGTGTGGGTTAGCGGTTGTGGGTTAGCTGGGCTGGTGTGTGGGGGTGTGCGGCGCACTCGAGACGTGCTGATGGCGGCCTGGTCCGTTTTTCTCTGTCTTGCTAATCCAGACCTTGATCCCGTCACTATCGTCTCTTGCAGGGCATCCACCTGATCAAGCACGCGGCGTGGCGCACCCTGGAGCGTGGGGGGCAGTTCGTGCTGCTGGGCAGCGCGCCGGACGGCCGCGTGCAGGTGGGGATTGAGGAGGGCGCAGGGGGCAGAAAGCAGGAGAACGTCTGTCGGCGCTTCCCGGAGCAACCCGCCGGACGGCCCCGTGTAGATGGGGGACTGAAGGATCGCCTGCAAGCCGGTGTAACACGGGAATAGTCGTGGGAGACGAAAGGAAATGGCCTAAGGCTCCTCGTGGGGTTGACAGGCGCCGTGGCCATGGCCGTTGAACCCGCGCTCAACCAGTATTTGCATGCCTGACGCCAGCAACGTGCCAGCGTACCGGTATGCAATGCCACACGCTGTTTTAACCTGCACCCGCACTTTCCGCAGGGTGAGTTCAACGCGCTCCGCGACCAGCTGGCGCGCACCTACCCCGACCGCGCGGCGCTGGTGTTCACGTACGACGAGCCGCTGTCGCACCTCATCTACGCCGGCAGCGACATGTTCTTGGTGCCGTCCATGTTTGAGCCGTGCGGCCTCACGCAGGTGTGTATCAGCGTGCAGTAGAAGCAGTGTGCTGTGCAGTGGCGTGGGGTTTGCTCCTGGTGCCCCACGCGTGGGCGCCGTGCGGCATCACACGCATGTGAGGCTGCACAACGCACGAACACATGCCACTGCGTGTGCGGAGCCGGGTGACATGTTTCTTCCTGGGTTATCTGTTGTTTACTGGGTAACATTGACAGAATGGTGATGGGTGGAACTCGCTGTAGATGTCACACTGCACGCCTGGCATGGCTTCTACGGGCCTGTGCTGCTGCAGCCCTTGTACGTGACCTACCTGTTGCACGTACGTGCCACACCTCGTACATGAGCCGTGCACCCATGTGCGCCCCGTGTGTCGTACAGATGATCGCCATGCGGTACGGCACCATCCCCGTGGTGCGCAAGACGGGCGGCCTGGTGGACACCGTGTACGACGTGGACCACGACGAGGACCGCGCGCGGCAGAAGGGTGGGTGGTGCATGTGTGTTAACGAGGTTGCTGGTGCATGTGTGTTAGCGGCCTGGTGGACACCGTGTACGACGTGGACTACGATGAGGACCGCGCAAGGCAGAAGGGTTAGTGGTGCATGTGTATAAACGGGGTGCTGGTGCACGTGTATTAGCACTGTGGGTCCAGCAGGGCGGACGGCGTGGACCACGACGACGGCTATTCATAACAGAGAGATGCATGAGGGGTTGGGCGGCCAAGCTCGTGTTCGTTGTGGGGAAGGCGGGGACTCTTGAAAGGTGGGCGGATTCCGTTGCGGTGCGTCTAAGGTGCAGCCGGCGCCTTCCTGTTGCATATGCTGAGCTGCCGCGTGCCGCAAAGCAGCTGCTGGAAATGCCAGCCCACGTGTGTGACGGATTGTCCCTTCCCTACCTGCCAGGCATGGAGACCAACGGCTTCTCGTTCGAGGGCACCGACTTCGCGGGCATGGACTACGCGCTGAACCGCGCGCTGAGCGTGTGGTACAGCGACAAGGGGCTGTGGCACAGCCTGAGGCGGAGGGCCATGCAGCAGGTGCGGGGTGTGTTAGTGTGTGGTGGGTGTGTCTTAGCGTGTGGTACAGCGACAAGGGGCTGTGGAACAGCCTGCGGAGGAGGGCCATGCAGCAGGTGGGGGTGTGTGGGTTAGGGGAACGGGGAGGGGCACGCGGGAACTCGAGGCGTGTGGCAATTATGTGGAGGGGGGAGGACCTCGCTAACACACCGCAGAACTGCGACGGCTGACCTTTGGCAATCCTACGCTGTTATCCTTGCCCGCAGGACTGGAGCTGGAACAGCCCCGCCCTGGACTACATTGAGCTGTACTACAAGGCCCTGCGGTCCTGAGTACGGCAGTGAGAACGGCAGCCGTACGGCGCGTGATGAGTAAAGGCAGCGGCAGCTGTGGTACGAGGTGGTGCTGCTGCTTGAGCATGTGTTAGCGGGCAGGCCCAGAAACAGCGGGAGCATGCTGGTACGGTTCTGCTTGCGAAGCGACGGAGCGTGGGTAGGCGCGGAGATTTGCAATTACTGCTGCAGGAAGAAAGCGCGAAGATTTGTGCACGTGCACACAAGCACGTGCAGTTGTGGGGCGCTCTTGGTTTCGCTGTTTGGGGTTCTCTATGTCGCGTTGTTGTGTGTGCACCCACCGAACGAGGCGGGGATAGCCCCGTCTAAGTTGTGCATCGGTAGACTCTTCGATTAATTCCGTGTGGCAGTGTGGCTGTGCAGAGGCCGGCGTACCGTATGCCTTCCTGAAGTGCCTGCACTGGTGATAACAGAAAAAGCAGGGAAACGTGTACCTTGGGTTGGGTACTAAGGCATCGAGCGTTGCGCTATGCAACGTCTCGGCCGATCATAAGCGTGCTCATGCGCGCAGCTTGTGACTCATTGCATGCACACGAAGCGGGCGCATGCTGAAGTTCGTTGTTGTTTCTGCATTTAGGTCGCACAGGTGGGCCCTTTTAAGCACCGAAGGGCTCAATACATGGTCGGTCATCAGTACGGTTAGTTGTGGCGGCAACCAGGTGGTACGTCATGTGCATGGGGCGGGGCCGGTCGCATGCCCCTGATGTGCGATGCAGGAGGGCAGGAGGGGGGCCTAAGCTTGCTGGTGCTGTGTGGGACGTACCCTGGACGGTGTGCGTGACATGTCCAGGATAGTTAGGTCAGTGTTATCAGGCTCGGAGAGGGTGGTGCTTGCGTGGAATGAGGTCTCAGGCAGTGACCTGGTTACGAGGGCAAAGCTGTTGATTGCTTGGCGGGTGGCAGCTGATGGGGTGAGCTGCCGTGCAATAAGGTCCCAGTCGAGGGAGATGTGTGATTTGGTGGCTGCGGTTTGCCACCTCAAGGTGTGCTGTGCTTGTCCTGCAGAAGTTCATTTGAAGCGGCTTGAATGCCGCCTTCTGCATCCGAGCAGTGCGTCCAGTGCGTCACCCATGCTGCTCCCTCTGCCATGGCCCCCTTGTCTTTTAGTGCTGTGGCCATGCGTTTTGTGCGCCCTTCTTGGTAACAGTCGATGGCCTTGACCGCCCATGTACCATAGCTTTTTGCTGTGACGTGCTATGCGTGTATGTCGCGGTGTCGGTCGGGAAGCTCCGGGCAGAGTTACGGTGCGGTGTCGTTGGCGGAGACGCGTGTGAGTGCTGTGGCTACTCCAGGGGCGGCGCAAGCGGGCCAGCCCCTCGCGCCCCGTGGCACGGCCCCCGCGTGGGGCGGCGCTGCGGTTTTTGACGCGTGGGGCAAGGCGCCACGTGCCTTTGCCGCCGCCCCAGTTTTGGGTGCAGCTGTGTGTTCTGGACTTTGTGCGTCGCTCGCAGTGCGTGTGCCATCAAGGGTCGGCGCCGTGGGGTTTGCAGGGCAGTGGCCGTGGGGTCGTGGTGTGGCGGTAGCGCATGCAGCTCCGGAGGATAGGCGGCGACTGGGGCGGTATGCACATGGCCGCGCAGCATACGGGTGCTGGTACTAACATGTGCTCGTACGTGCTGGTGTACACAAGGACCTTGTAACGTGTTTGCACGAGCTTCGCCCTGCTACGGTACAGCATGCAAACAGCAGTCAACCAGTCAGCCAGTCAGAGGGTCTCCCGTCAGGGGAGACCCCTTTCCTAGGGACTCCCTTACTTCACGTGGCGATTGGTAGTGAGCCAGGACTAGCAGGCTGACTCTGCCCCGAAGCTGAGCGTGAGGAGGCAGCACATGCCGCACGTTGCTGTACAATTCCCTGGAGACGCGCTTGGCTCCATTCTGCTCCATTTTAACTGCATACAGATGGCTGAAACCCAGTACCAATGGAAGGCCAAGCCGTTCCTGCTGTACGGTATATACTTGAACAAAGGCCCCGGTCGGCTGGGGCGCTCCACGCGTCGCAGACGACTCGCAGTCCCGTTGCAGCGTCCCACTTGGTCCCACCCAGGTAGAGGCAGATGGAGGCCCGCCAAGACCGAAGGAGTACCGGTAACCTTAAAGAGCCGTCGAACCCATGTGACGCCACGTGTTACACACGCCTTTGCCACACCCCCTGGCATGACGTACCCTCCGCACACACTAGCAACGCTGCTGGCCGCGAGCCTCCTCACCGCGCGCAGGCCCCTGCCGGCCATGCACTGGTCCGTGCACGGTTCCATCCCATCCAAGCCCCAACCGCCCCTCTGGTCATGGCCCATCCCACTCCCGGACGGAACCAGCCCAGTGATGACACCACCCCACGCGCAATGCGACCAGGGCCCAGACCATGCCTCCTCATGACAGTTACAGTTACAGACCCCAATGGGGTACGTCCAGAGAGCCAGGGGGGCCATAAGGACGAGTAGTGCGATATAATAACTAGTGTGCGGGAGGACGGGGCATGACCGCGTGTCCCTACCACGTGTGCGTGCTGCTCCACCCACGTCACAATCAGCCCCGCCGCCCAAAAAAGAATGGCAACCAAGAGTTGCGCTTAGACATTGATACGCTATAATGCACATACAGCGGCACCTGCATAATGCACATACAGCGGCACATGTGTGTGCAGGCAGTCCCCTGAGTCTATGTGCCACTGCGATCGTTGTGTACGGTACGTGTTCTTAAACGTCTCAAACTCGCCACGGTGTAAAGGGATGTAGACTGGTAGCGGTGGACACTGGACAGCCTGGGACAGCGTATTGGTTGTCAGCACTTGTTGCAGGTGGCGCTTGAGCGCCCTACCTAGACTCCCACGGGCCCTGCCCACGGGACACCTGTCCTACATACAGAGCAGGCTCCGCCCTGCCCAACATACTTACTTGACACCGTCATACATTGAACATTGTCACACTTGCCTGTGGTACAAATCCGAACCTTTCTCGGCTGGCTGGATTGGTAGAGTTGCAATTGGGGGTCCGCCGGTTGCAGCCAACAGGAAGGTGCTGCTTTCAGGACTCCTGGAGCATCGCGATCAAACACGCCGAAGCACCATGGCAGCATACAAGATGCTGGTAGCTACTGATGGCATGCGCTTCGTCATTTGGCGAAGGACTAAAATGTTGCGTTCCGCCAGTCGCCCAACTGCTCGTGTCGACCCGCAAAGAGCACGTGTGGGCAAGCCAACTGCCGCCTGTCGGTGATACGATTCCGAAAGCTCTTCCCTTTGCGAAGCGGAAGCGTCTACTGTTCTGCTTGCCGTAGAAGCAAACCGTGGCAATGCAGCGGGACAGCCGACGAGCTGGGATACGGTCATCCCAGGGCCAATCTGCAACGGAACCGAAGGAGATGCGCGTTCCAGAGTGCATCCAAACGCAGATATCACAACTCATTAAGCTACTGGAGGACATCGGGGAGCCGGATCTCACGCCAGACGTGCTGCGGGCATGCGTCGACAAGGTGCAGCGTGCAACAGGGTCGGCCACTTTGTCAACCGACTGCGCCTGCTTAGCCGCACACGCTCTGGCGCTTAGGCGCAGCGCTCAATCGACATCGCCCGACGATGGTCCGCAGTCGCAATACAAGCACGCTGACCTGCGCCACGGCATGGCATTCGGGCTGCTGCTGGACTCGAGCAAGGCGAAATTGTACAAAAAGCCGATCGCGCTGACGTGCGTGCGAGGCGACGCCCTGCTGGCTTACATGTCGCTGCTAGCTCAAAGCGCTGCGCACCTGAGGGCCCACGCGCGTCTCCGCCAGGGCCCGACCGACCAGCCGCACACCTCCCGCAACTCGCTGCCAAAGCTGCCTCTCGTGATGGAGGAGGCCTCGCGCCGAGTGTGTGAATCCCTGCTCTTCGTGCAAGTCGCTGGGTACGAGCACGCTGAGATGGCCAAGGGCGGCGAGATCGATGGGCCAGGACCGCTCCCATCCACCTCAACCAAGACGGCCAACGGCAGCGGCGGTGGCGCCGGGCTCACTGCAGACGAGGCGCACACGCTGCAGCTGCTGCAGCAGGGCATGCTGGACGGCTGCTGCCGCGTGCTGCTAGAGGCGTTGCCGCTGGCACGCTCCCCTTCCCTGATCAACGCGCTAAAGCCCACCGTGCTGTTCAGGCAGCTTCTGTCAACTGCAGTGAAGGTCATGGGCTCATTTCGCGGCCTGTGGCTGGGCAGTGCGGCGGCACTACTGCCGGTCCCGTCCCGCCCGCCGCTGGGCTGCGTGGATGCTCCCGCCGAGAAGCCCTGCAGCAGCAGCAGTGGCACCCACAGCGGCAGCCGCAACAGCAGCAGCAGCCGGCTCCCTGCAGCTTCTGCATTCTCCCGCAGCCTTACCGGCCAGGTGTTCCCCTCCGCGCTGAAGTGCCTGCTGGCGGCGCACGTGGTGCGGCTGTGCGCCGCGCTGGACGGGGGGCCCACCTACGGGCTGCTGGGGGACTCCCCTGGCGGCCAAGGCGACTCCCCTGGCGGCGAGGGTGCCTTCGGTGGCGGCGGTGCGCCCAGCCCGCTGGCGGAGGTGCCGCTGCTGGATGGGGAGGGAGTGGCGGTGCTGAAAGGAAGTGTCCCGCAGGTGCTGAGCACAAAGCTGGCCGCGGACGCCTTGGAAATGTGGATGCAGGCACGAGAGCTGTGGGAGGGCAGTGTGGTGCGGGACGCGTGGAACGTGCTTACGACAGCTGAAGCGGCGGCCGGCACCCAGCAGCCTGGGTCTGCAGGTGCGAGCAGCAGCAGGGGAACCGAGGACATCAGCAATGGCACTTGGCGGCGCCGCGCAACGGCGGCGGTGAAAGCTCTCAGGCACCGGCTGGCGGAGGCGGCGAGCGGAGCCAGGGCAGGGGGAACGTCAGCGGCAGCCACGGTAGCGGCGGGTGCTGAGGAGCCGGGAGCGGAGCAAGCCAGCGGGGCCGGCACATCTTCGTCCTCTGCAGCGGCGCCCACGGCTGTGACGGCGGAGGCGGCGGGTGGCGGTGTGGCGGCGCTGCACCAGATGCTGGCGGCGCTGGAGGTGGAGGCGGCGGCGGAGCGCCTGCCGCCGCTGAACCGCACGGCCACGGTGGAGCTGTGCCGCAGGCTGGTGGCGGCTATCAGAGGTACCCTGGGCAGCAGCCCTGCGCGCCACCGTTTTGTGAATGAGGAGGCACCCGGAGAACTGATATGGCGTTCCCTACACTGCTGGCGCCTGCTGGCGCTGGCTCCTGAGCGCCTGTGCCCGGTGCGGCCAGCACCCCCGGCGGCGGTGCGGCGGCTGGAGGCGTGGTGGCAGGCCGCGCTGGAGGCTATGGGACGAGTCAACTACGGGCCGGAGGAGATCGAAATGCTTGTGGGCGTCGTGCTGTCGGTCGCGGGCTTTTGGGGTGGGGGTGATGAGGGCGAGCCCGTGACCTCGTTGTACTGCGGGCCTTGCCTTGGTAAGTTGCCGTCGTGTCCGCATTGTACCAGAACACAAGACGCTGCAAGCAGTAGCATCGTCGAGAACGCGAACCGCCACACCCCCTAGACCGGCCCCATACACTCACGTATGCCTTATGCGACTTTCGAGGAACTAGCATGGGCCCTGTCTGCTAGGACGTACCGGTATGCTATTGCTAATACACTGCACGGCCACATTGGTCCTTTGTGTTTATGGAAAATGCCATACGCCTTCTCAGTCATGTTCTCTTGGAGTGTCAAGTTAAAGCCCCTTGCCCCTCTCTTCATCATCTTTGTCCTTCCCACCCCACAGCCCCGCTCCCTGCGTCCCTGCCCGCGGGCCCACACCCCGACGTGGCCGCCGCGCTCAGCGCCGACCTTCTGCACGCCCTGATTAAAGACTACCGGAAGGACACCGAGTGGTCCGTCCCCGCGCTGCTGCTGTCCAGCATGCAGCGGCAGCACGGCGGCTGGTGCGACGCTGCCATGTTTGGGCACGTGGCAGACCTGACGCGCGTGGTGGACGCGGCGGCAGCGCGGCTTGAGATGGACCACATGCGCTTTACGGCCGCCCTGGCGCACGCCGCGGCCGGCCCTGCAGCGGCAGGGGCTGAGGCCCCCCTGTACGAGGCCCTGAATGTGGTGGTTGCGCTGCTGGACTCCCAGCTGCTGTCCTGCCTCCTGCGCCTGGCGGGCCTGTGTGTTAACACACAGCCACCGGTCGACGGCAGCGCCCCGGGTGCACACGGTGCCAGGGACCTCCCGGGCTCTTCCACCTCTGCACCCTCCCTCGCGGCCGCATCCGCCAGGGAGCCCCGCCCAGGCCCGGTCCCCAGCCCCGTGTCGCAGCTGGGCCGGATGGTGTCGTACACCGCCGCGCAGCTGCTGCCGCGCATGGTCAAGTGCCTGCTGGCGATCCCACGCGGCCGGGCGGCCACCGAGGTGCGTGGCGCGCAGTGCGCCGCTGGCTGGTTGGTGCAGTGGCTGCTGCTGCTGCTGCAGGTGGCGATGGTGGACGGGCGGGCAGCAGCAGGTGCGGCCACGCTGGGCCAGAGGCAGGCGCAGGGGCAGCGGGGCGGGCGCCAGGGGCAGGCGGCGGTGGATGGCACGCGCGGGCCCGGGGCTGTGGAGGAAGGGGAGAGGCAGGGGCAGGAGCAGCAGGGAGAGGGTCCGCGGCCGGCACTGCCGATGGCGGCCGCGTGGCGGCGGCAGCTGCTGCAGCAGCTGGATTTGGTAGGCGCGCTGTGCGGCGTGGTGCGCCTGCTGGCCGCCTATCCGCGTGGGGGCGGCGGGGTGGGGGTTGGCGAAGGGGGCCTGCGGGACTTGGTGGAGCCCCGGGCGCTGGCGGCCTGCCTGGACGCGGCGGCAGCCGCATTCCCCGAACGGCTGCATTCGGCGCTCTGCGGCCAGGACGGGCAGGGACAGGGAGCGGGCGGGTTTGGCGGTCGGGCGGCGCTGGTGAGTGTGCGGGTGTTGCTGAGCCGTGGGGGCGCGCTGGAGCTGGATGGCGGGGCGTGGGTGGGCAGCAGGGGCAGCTGCTTCTGGGCTGTGGTGGAGCGGGGGCCGGGCGGGGCGGGAGTGGAGGCGGTGGAGAAGGTGGTGAGGGAGGCGGAGGAGCGGGCGGGGCATGTGGTGGGGCTGGTGGTGCCGTCGGCGGAGGTGCAGCCTAGGGTGTTGGTCAAGGAGTCGGCTAGTGGAACGAGCTGTGTGGTGATGTAATGATGTGGCGGTCTACCTGCGAAAGGCCCGCTGCTTGCTGCTGTGCGACGCGGTTCGTGTTCCTTGGCACCGCTTGGCATCGGACCTCAGGTGTGAGCGTGTCACTGTTCCATGCAACAGTCTTCAGGGTGCTCATGCTGCTGCTCGAGGCAGTGCCGGAGGGTGTGTGGACGGTGGAGGGTATGGCGCATGGTGTTCAGCACGAAGCGTGTCGCAGTGTCATTTGTCGAGTGCCCGGCAGAACTGGGGCCGTGCAGACCTGCGCAAATGGGCCGCATAAAACGTTTGAGAACTGTTTGAGAGTCTTTCATGGGGCTTGGACTCCGACCAAGGCAAGTACGCGTGGGCGGTTGGTGAGCAGTAGCAACTGGAAGCCTTGCAGGCCTGTTGCTGGGCCCTGGGACGCGCTGCTTACAATCTAATGGTTTTGGTTTCTTGGCATTCGTGTTGTGTGCCGGAGCCTCATGCTGGGCTGTGAAGACGGCGGCCGGCCGTACGGCCCACTCATCTGCGAGGCGCCAATCTTGCTTGCGATTAGACAAAAAAACGATGTACCATTGCGGGCCCCTTTCGTACGGTATGCATCCGTTGACAATCACCTCATACGAGGATGCATGAGATGCTTGCATGTCCAGCAGAAACAGTACCAGTACCGGTAGAGTAGTGGCGTGGTGGGCTGCCTGGTGACACAGCCCAATACCGGCGGCGCCCCCTGCTGGTCCGCGTTCTGCGGGCCTCTGACGCGGCGTCTGCCCTGCGCTGCCTTGTCGAATTACCATGCAGTTGAGTCAGTTTAAATCCAAGCCATGCAGGTCGCCGAACGGAACTTGGTCTTACCATGCAGTGTTGCAGAAGCGCAACAGGGGCATCAGTTCTCTGCCGTACCAGGCCGCATTTCCTGTGCTCGTCTGCACCGCCCCTTGCCAATGCACCGGCACATGTGATGTCAGACGCAGCTGCCAGTCAAGCCGCAGAAGGCAGGCTTTCAGCTCATCGCGGCAGCTCCCGGATATCGTACAGCATGCAATTATGCATCCTACACGTCCCCTGTGCTGTGTTGGAACACTGTATCAAAACATTCTACAATGGAACCACCTAAACAGACACAGTCGCACCGTTTCCATGCTCCCTTCGTGACACCATGTTGCACTGTGCACTTGCTCCATATACAGGGGAGTTCCCCTGGTAATTTCAGGATGTACGATGCCCAACAGGACTCTTGCAAAGTGTTGCAGTGCCCCGTACCACGCAAGCTGTGCTTGGATCCGCGAGAGTATCATGAAATAAAGCACGGGTGTTACCCTGTCTCGGTACGTGCAGTGGATGGGGCCTCCTTCGGGTGACGAAGACGTTTCTGGGGATCAAGACACGTGTCAGTACCAGCGTGTGTACCTTCCCGTTAATCAGGTTCAAGCTATTATGAGGTTGCGTGTTTGCAATTGGCCTTTGGAGGTGTACCGAAACACTGCGCGCGTGCGCAGCGAGCGTGTGTGTAGAAAATGCAGTGCTGGTA
>VFQN01000817.1_pt1 | contig 55880 bp, 89 predicted proteins | sample 3512371 | NCBI WGS metagenome assembly VFQN01 (sample SAMN10412370, study PRJNA504923) | tailings metagenome | isolation source: Replicate 2 from Balatoc abandoned mine | place: Philippines: Itogon, Benguet | collected 2017-08-28
CCGCCCCCCGCCCGGCCCACCCTGCTGCTGCCCCCGCCCAGCAGCGCCGCCCGTCGCAGCCTCCCACTCCACACGCGCACCGACCCCAGCCCGCGCACAAACCCACCTTCCTTCACCAACATCACCACCTGCTGCTGCTGCAGCAGCAGCCCCTTCTGCCTCGCCGCAGCCAGCGCCTCCCCTGCCCTCCTGCTCGCCTCCTGCACCTCCCGCCCCATCCGCTCCCGCATCACCGTGGCCGCCGCCGCCGCGCCAACCGCCCCAACCGACAACGGCCCATGCAACGCCCGCCACGCCATGGCCGCACGCAGCAGCTGTACGTGCCTGTCCGCCTCCTCCACCCCCACGCCCTCCACACCAACGGCACCGCCCACCAGCACGACTTCCTCCTCCTCCGCTGCCGCCGCCTCCTTGCCACGGCCCTGCGTACCTCCCTTGACACGCACCGACATGAACGCCCCACCCGCCACCACGTCGCCCCCGCTGCTGCTCTTTCCCACCACGCTCTCCACAACCTCGCTCAGGTCCTCCTCTTCGTCCACCTCAGCAGCCCCCCCAAACACAGGCCCGCTTGTGCGCCTGGATAACCCCTCCTGCTCCTGCCCCGCCCCATCCTGCCCCTGCCCCGCACCCGCCACCGCGCCACCACCCCCTGCACAGCAAGCCATGTTTGCCGTACTCGGCATGTACGGCATGGATGCTTCCGGCAGCAGCGCCAGTACGGCAGCCCACGTGCCGGCCACGCCCAGCGTCCGCTCCCACACGCTCCTGCTGCTGACACCACCCCCTGCCTTGCCCGCCGCCCACCAACCCGCAGCACCGCCAACGCCCCCGCCCGCCGCCCCCACGGACACCACCGCGGAGGCAGCTGCCGGCTGCTTCCTCAAGGCACGTGGCAGGAGGGGCATCAGGGCCATGAGGAAGCGAGGCATGACCGGCAGGATGGCCTTGAGCAGCTTGGGCATTAGTGGCTTGACCGCCTCCCACATCTCCGCCAGCACGGGTGCGGCGCGGGCGAGCAGCTCGGGCAGCACGGGCATCAGGCGGGCGGTGCTCTCGGGCAGCAGCAGCAGCGTGCGCACGGTGGACTCGGGAAGGCAGGCGGGCACCGCCACCGTATGCATGTGGTGCGTCGGGGCCTGGGCCTGGGCTGGGGCTTGGGCGTTGCTGCCCGTGTCCTGTGGCTTCTGCTGCTGGCCCTTGCCGTGTGTGGGGAAGCTGGTGGAGTTGGAGGAGGGAGCGGAGTTGGAAGAGAGCGAAGAGGTGGGGGCTGAGCCGCGGAAGGCGTGCGCCTTGACGCTGCCCCGCGCGGGGCGGCGGGGCAGCAGCAGCTGCGGGCGCAGCAGCGACGCGCCCAGGTGCCGGCCGCGGCGCAGGAAGTGCGGCGCGGCCGTTGGTGCGGGGCCGGACAGCGGGGAGCGCCGGGCGCTGGCGCCCTCTGCGTCTCCGCCGCCGCTGCTGCTGCTGTCGACCTGCCTAGGCGTGTCCGCAATGCCACAGTCGGCGGTAATGGGTTTAACAGGCTCGTCGACGTTGGCGGTCGGTGTGCTGCTGCTGTTACCATGCGCACTGCCCTGGCCAAAGGCTGCTGCTGCATTGATGCTGACGCTGCAGCTGGCAGGAGTGGCGGCGCGGCGACCGATGGCCCCAACCTCCTTCATCGCCTGCACCCCCTCCACGTAGGGCGGAACGTAGCCATCCAGCAGCGGAGAAGCGTCGCCAGCAGTTGCGGCAGCAGGCGGTTTTGCGGCGTCAATGCCGGTCCTTGCTGCTGCCGCCGCCGCCGTGGCCCCGGCGGCGGCACCCACCGCCCGCGCCTCCCGCTCTGACACGCCTCCGCCGCTGACGGCACCGCCGCCAGCAGCCTCAACCGCCGTCACCGCCGCTACGCTGGCGGCGGCCGCCGCCGCCGCCGCCGCCTCCGACGCCGGCTTGCCTAGCTGTGCAGCACCCGCTGTCGCCGCCGCCGTCGCTGCTTCCGCAGCCGCTGCCTGCGCGACGTCGAAGCTGAGGGGCGCTGGCAGCAGCCCCAGCAGCCGCTGCTCCACAGGGCCCGGCAGCGGCGGCAGGCTCCAGGCCAAGCGGCGCAGCAGCCGCCGCGCGGCCGCGCGCTGTGCGCCTGGGGGCAGCAGCAGGTTGCTGAGGCCAAGGGGCAGGGGCAGCGGCTGCTGCGCAAGGGTCGCTCGCCTGGCGTGCTCGTGGCCTGCCAGGCGCTGCTGCTTTGGCTGCTGCTGCTGCTGGGCTGATGCGTCCAGCTCTGCGTCTGCCTCGGCCACCAGGGATGCGACGCGGCGCAGCACAGCGGGCCGCCACACGGGGTCCTTGAGCACCTCGCCTGCGTGTCATACCGTGTATGGGAACGGGCACAGGATCGCTTCGCGTGTCATGCGGGCATGGTGACCACGGCTACAGCACACCGTTTACTCCCACTTGCACCATCGTGTGTGGTAACGTATGAAGCCCAGCATGCCCCGCCTGGTGGGCCTCCCACACGCATGCGACCCCCTCTCCAAGTGCTTGCATTGCACACAGCCGTAGGTGGACTCGCAGGCGCAAGGCGTTTCTGCCGCGCGCCCTTACCGTGGTCCAGGTCTGGGTGCAGCATGACGCAGTCGCCGTAGCCCGCCCCGTGCAGCATGCGGCCCAGGGAGGGGGCGGACATGAGGTAGTCCCTGCCGCCCAGCACCACCAGGCTGTGCGGGGGAAGGTCGGCCGGCCTGGGGACAGCGGTACGGATGTAGGGACAGAGGTGCGGGGCATGCGGGGTCGTGGGCTCATGGCTCAATGGGCTGCCCAGTATTCTGGGGTACACAGGTGGTGAAAGCCCACGTGCCTCTCAGCAGCTGAGTGACCGCTCATGTCCTGCCAGTGCTGACCGGCAGATTGCAGAGTGACGAATGCACCAGAGAGGTAGTCGGCTCGCGCGGTTGCCGCGTGTGCCGTGATGTGAGGCTCCCACGCACGACTCACCACATGTTCATGTCGGCCCAGCGGAAGCGCACAGTCATGGCTACAGCGGTGTGCAGGTCGCGCACGAACATGCCCTGCGTACATTGGGAATTATTGGATGGGGCCTGATCAGGTCACGCCAGCTTAGCCACGCATGACGACAGGCCCAAGCTCCCAACGACGAAGCTGCAGCACGTCGCGGGTGTTGACGCATACGTGCGAGGCCATGGACAGTGCGCTGGCCAAGCATTAGGGATACGCGTATGGGTACCCAGGCACTACCCACCTTGAAGGTCACCCATGCCCACTCCCTCGCGCGCGCCTCCGCCGCCACCGCCGCCCCCCACATCACTGCGCTCGCCCGCGCACCCCAATCCAACAGCCCCTGACCCAGCGTCCGCTGCTCAGCCGCCACCCCCAGCGCCACCTCCTCCTGCTTCTGCTTTGCCTTGCCCTCCTGCTCAACCACCACCGTCTGCCCCTGCATGTCCACCACCTCAGCGCCTTCCGGCGCCGCCACTGGCGCCCGTACGACACCCGCCTTCTCAAAGCCCGCCGCCGCCGTCGCTGCCGCCGCCGCCAGCGCCTGCTGCTCGGCGGCGACACGTGCCTGCTGCAGACGCGTCAGAGCCCGCTGCACCTCCTCCGCCGCCGGAACTACCAGTGTCGTACCGGCGCTGCCGCTACGCGCCAGGGCGATGCCTGTCGGCGGCGATGTGGACGGCGGCACAGACGATGCGCGCGGTGGCAGCACAGGGACGGGTGCAGACAGCGGAGGGGCGGGTAGCCCGGCCGCGGCTGCGGCGGCCTCGGCAGCCGCGGCGGCCTTGGCGGCCGCGGTGGCGGCGGCGGCGGCGGCGTCCGCGACAGCGACGTTGGCGGCGGCGGTGGCGGCGCGGTGGCGGCGGCGCTGCTGGGCTGCGGACTCCTTGGGCGGGCGCAGGTGGTAGAAGAGCGAGCCGCGCAGCAGCTGGGGCATCACCATACCGAAGCACACTGCGAAGGAGAGCGGGCAGGCACAGGGCAGCAGAGCCGTACGACAGGCACGTGCTACAGATTGGCTTTGCCCCGTGCAAACGGTGCCTGCTGTTGAGCTACTGACGCGCCCTCCGTTGTCGGGCCTCGAACCAGGGCCATTTAACGCCGGCCTACCATCGGCTATACATGGCTTAACTTGAGGCTACACCGTACCCCTGGTGCACGACCACATCTCTTGCTCGAGCCCCACAGGCAACCCATCCCACGCCAGCCCATAGCGCCCCGCACCACACGCGCACACTACGCCCGCACACTACGCCCGCAGCACGCCCACCTGCGTCCAACAGCACCATGGCATGCACCCGCTCGGGGTACAGCTTGGCGAAGCGCGAGGCCACCAGCGTGCCGTACGAGTGGCCCAGCAGCACCGCCCGCCGGTGGCCCAGCGCGTCCAACGCCTCGCCAACCGCCGCCGCCATCTCGTCCACGCTGCGAGGCGGTCGGCGGATGAACAGGCAGACGCTACATGGGTACGAGTGTCAAGTAAGGCGGGTGGCAGGGCCGGTTTGGGCCCAGGGACAGAACATGCCGAGAGGTGAACCGAACAGCGGCTAATACACATACGGCCACTGATACCCAGCCCATATGAATAAGCATGTAGCACAAGGAGCGGACTTGCGCCTACACTGCACTAGGCATGCCCTTGCAGCACTCCGTGCGTATGCAGCTCACCTTGGCACCTGCGTGGTAAGGCGCATGGCCACGTGCTTGTACTCGAGCACCACCAGCCGCCGGTCGGGGCACGCCGCCGCCAGCTCGTCCAGCAGCCGCTGGTACGGCAGCAGACCGATGCCCAGCCCGTGAAGTACGACAATCGGTGGCCTGTCGTACTGATTTGCCTCGCCAACGTGGCCAGAGCTAGGATAGAAATCGCCCGTCTTGATGACAGCGGGGGTAGCGGAAGGGGAGGATGAAACGGCAGCAGCAGAATCGGCAGCGGCGGCAGCTGCTATTGCTGCCTCCCGCATGGGCTGCAAGAGCTGCTGCTGCGTGAGGGCTAAGTGTGCGGTGCGCAGGAGGGCGGCGGTGGCGGCGGCTTTGCTTGCGGACGCGGAATTGTTGGCGTTGCTGCTGTCCACGGCCGTTGCATTGGCGGCAGCCCCCATGCTGTGGCCGAGGCGTGGCTCCAGCGTGTAGGCCGCGAAGAGAGGGTGGGTCCACTTGTGGTACCCTGCATGGCCAGCGTGGCATCGGTGGGCCTTGACAATCTTAGAGTGTCCTTCGGCATCCCAACATGGGACCGGTCCTTACCGCGTTCCTTACGATCGTGCAGGGCCGAGCTGAGTTCTGGAGACTATGGCTGCACCCTCAGCTACCCTGTGGTCCTTGAGCGCCAATGGCCCCCTTGGCGCACAACCAAGCCCATATCGCTGGGGCAGCTGCAACCTGCACCCCCCACAACTGCGCTCTCACATCGCACCCACCCCTCTGCGCCAGGCCGAGCCGCTTGGCCACGCTCAGCAGCTCCGTGATGCCGTACAGTACGGCAGGGCGGTACGACACCTTGAGCGGCTCGCGCAGGTGCGCCATGATGCGGCGGCCGGGCGTGGGCCCGCCGGGCAGCAGGGGAGCCCCCGCGGCGCGCTCCAGGTCCCGCAGCTTGGCGGACAGCGCCGCGGGGCCGCCGGGCAGCGCCTCAACCTCCTCCCTGTGTGGGTTAGGGTGCGATCGGCGGCAGTGTGCGTATGAGTCATCACCAAGTGACCGCCGTGGATTCGCGCGTGCAAACATGTAGCTGGCCATGGAGCCTTCGACTATGCCCTACATAGCGGCGAACGTCACGGTGAAGGCAGGGCATAAGGGACACAAGGTTCAGCATGTACTCAAGCAACGAGTCATGACCAAGGGCCATGTCCTACCGCCCCAGCAAGCCCACGTATCGAGGCGGACCTGCGGGACGCCTCCTACTGCTTCCCTCGTGTTTGGACCCATTGACAAAAGGTGTAACAACCAACACACCTGGTGCAGCCCCAGAAGGCGTACGACAGGAACTCCGCCGCGTCGCCCCTCCGGATGCCCAGCCCGCGGCCCTGGCCCGGGGGCGCAGCCTGGTCCCCGCGGCGGCGGCCGGGCAGCCGGCTCAACGCATTGGCGGCCGCCGCCGCCGCCGCGGCCCTCACGCTGGCGGCCGGGAACCCACGGGAGCCGGCGCCGGCCGCCGCTGAGACGCCCTCGGCGGCGGCATTGACGGCGGCGGCGGCAGTTACGCTGTGCTGCTGGCCACTGACTGCTGCCGCCGTGGCCGCAGCGGTACTCCGGTCGTCCTCCCAGAACCAGTCCTGCGTTTCACGTAAGGGCAAATGACTCGAAGAGTCAAACGCGCACAGCCCATAGGTCGCTGTACAGCACTGTCACCTCAGGCTACCTGCTCATGAAGGCTACATGCTTTGGGCTACTAGCGTGTGCCACTGCAGCCCACGTTCCCTGTGAACACACAACTGGTGCCGTACCACAACCTGGTGCCTACCGTGATGAAGGACTCCAGGGACACGTGCCGCAGCAGCCCCGCGCGGTTGTGGGAGAACAGCCGCCACAGCGCCTCGACCTCCTCGGGGTCCCTTTCGAGCGGCAACCAAACAAGAAGTGTACCGGTCAGCGACAGTGCACTCCTGCAACTCATTCTATTCCTTGGGTGTCTCCCGAACATTCAACCTTGTCATGCCGTCAAGCCAGCGGCCCTATGCAATTGTGCCCCGCCCACAGCTCGCCCCCGCCGCCCCGAAGCCCCCCGCCAAGTGCGCGCCCACCTGGCCGGCTGGCTCCTGCTGCTGCTCAGCACGCTGCCATTGTACGACAGGTAGCGTGCCATGGTCCACGTGGCGAAGGCGGCCTCGCCCGCCAGCAGAAGCTGACCCATGGGACTGCCGGGCCCACCGCACGCCTGAGGTGGCACGTATCGGTGCGTGGTGTACGGGGGGAAACTAAGTGTGTGAGGGGTGACAGCATGTGCCAGCGTCTGTAACCCAGGGAGGGACAGGCTGTGGGGCCTGGGAAACTCACACATGCCGGTCGTGGCTATGGGATTTCCATGCGCTGCCTCTGCAGGTGGTTGGTGCACTGCCTTTGGTACACGCAACGCACCCGGTGGCAGCTGGCGGGTTATCAACGCACCACACATGTCGGCTGGTTGGTGCACTGACCTGCACCAGGGCTGCCAGGATGCCAAGCGACACCCATGACAGGCCATCCATGGACAGGTCCGTGGGCAGCAGCTGCGGCTGTTGCAGTTTAGGTAGCTGCTGCAAGGAGGGCTGCGGCGGCGGCCGCTGCACGCTCACAGGCGAAGATGATGGCGCAACGGTCGCTTGCCTGGCCGCTGGCTTTGGGTCCAGGCGCTTGCCCGCCGTCTCTGGGGCCGAGGGACGCGCGCTTACGGCCATTGGCTGCGCCTCCTTTTGACCAGATGATAACACTTGCTGCTTTTGCGGCATTTCGCTTTGATGGCTACAGTAACGTGTTCTTCCCCAATCAAGTCACTGCTAGCTGCGGTAGTGAAACCAGAGACGAAAGGCCTCAAATGACGCAAGCTGAGGCAACCAAGCCCGTACTTGTTTTCCTTCGCAGGGGTCCCACGGTCTAACTATAAAAATGTTTAGCACCTAGACCGTAGTAACAGCCAGACGCCTGCTGCAGTGGTGTTCGCGGGGTTTGGGGATCACAGGGTTGCGGGCCTTTCGATGTGCTTCTCTCGAAGCCCCCTGCCTTGCGTGGTATCATCTGCGTAGAGGCATATGGTCCGTCGCTGTTTGTTGTGTGTACAGTTCGTAGTAAGCAACGCAAGCCGTATCTGAGCGCAGCGGGTCACCACACCGAGGCAAAATGGCCTCGGAGCGATGGCGCCGTAGCATGGGGACCGTTGCAGCGTCACCGTATGTCATCGCTGGCATTGCTATGCTTGCCCCTTAAATGAGGCAATAACATACAACAACAGTGACTCCGCTCATTACAGGCTCCACAAACTCGCTTTGACCCACGGGTCGGTTGCCAAACCTCATTACCCCACAACCCCAGGTTCCCTAATACCAACGCCGGCAGCACCACAGCAGCCGCTCATAGCTTTGTGTTGCACTTGAGGCAAAATGACCATCCACGAGCGCGTTCGCGAGGCAGGCGAGACCAAGGTGCGGTGGCTGTCGGTGTCGGCGGGTGTCGACGTGCGCTCCGGGACAAAGGGCAAGGGGTAAAGCCCCCGCGACGCATGCGGCAATAGTGATAGCTTCAGAAACATGCATCTGACTTTCTCAGAGTCTTTGGAGAAGCGGCGCTTGATCCCGCGAACGCCCTCGGCAAACGCTGCTGCACCCGCTGCCGAGCGGTTCCATTCCAGCTGGCTCAGGCAGCTGGCTTGCCTCGCGCCCCTTAGCAAGCAGCGCCATTGCAGCGCAGCACCTGGATCAAGCCCAATGGGCTTGGGGCTTGCGGAACTGTTCGGCTCTTGTGACTGGAGCTTTGGTCCAAAAACGGTCCCACCAGTTACGATACATCGCCTATAAAGCGATCTACTCCAGAATAGTTTCCGATAGATTATAAGCACTTCGGCTCGTGGTTTCCGTGCTCTACAGTATCCTGCGGCTTGCAGGAGCCGCGTCGACACCTTTCGTAGTTGCCGAAGTTAGCGCTGGCACCAAGGCCGCGCACCTCGCCCTCTCACCTTTGACCTCTCGCCTTCCGCCCGACCTGCCTGCGCCTTCCCGCAGATGCACGGCTCCGCGGCTGCCACACACGACCACGAGCGCGACGCCATGTACGCCAGGCTGCTGGACCCCAAGTCCGACTGGCCCGAGCCGGCGCTGACTGGGGAGCACATGCAGCAGGAGATGCGCAGGTGGGTTAGGACCGGGCACGCACGCAGCCTCGTCCTTTTTTTGCAGCTGCGGACGGCCTGCCAGCTGTATGCTACTGACACGTGGCAACCTCTGTGTCTTACGCGGCGTGCGTTGCAACCCGCCGCCAGCAATAGCAAGCAGTGGTCTATAGGAAGCCAGAAGAAGCTGTGGTATGCACCGCAGACCGCACGCGCCCTTGTGTTTGGCCACCCCACACCCACCGTTTGCATGCGCGGCAGGTGGATGCCGTCGCCGCCCACGTCTCCCTCCGGCGGCACCAAGCACAAGGGCAAGGGGCGCAAGGGCGGCCAGCAGCACCAGACGCCCATGTCCCGGCCGGGCGGGCCGAGCAACACCCGGGATGAGGTCAACGCGGTCAACACAGAGATCGGCACCTTCATGAACACCGTGAGTACCGGCATGTATGCTTTCCGCTGTGTGTTGGATATGCTGCTTCTAGCTACACACAGGCCGCGGGCCGGTAGCCCTTAGGGTGCCTCATGAAATGGGATATACCACGTGATCACTAAAGGTACAATGGAGGTGTCGTCCAAAACACGAACAGTACCTCGTATCAAGGCAGTATGCCCAAAACACGAACAGTACCTCGTATCAAGGCAGTATGCCTACGCCCTTCCATCACTTCCATGGGCCTTCTGCATACTAGCACGCAGCAACCAATCACGTGCGGTCCACTTACGTGTCCTTCCTTGCCCGTGCTCCCCGCAGACCCTGTCGCCGCACGGCCACAAGCACACCGCCGCCGGTGCGACCGGCTACGGGGATGCCGGCCGCTGAGTGGTTCCGTAGCCTGCAGCTGTGGCGGATGAAGGTGCAAGGCCGCCTGTTAGAGGTTCCCGCGCAGCACACCGACGGGCCCACCAGCCAGCACTTTGTGTACGGCAGTACATGCGTCTGGCTTCCTCCTGCCATGCACCGCACGGCTACGTACCTGGCAACCGTGCAAGCAAGCAGGCACATTGCATTTTGTTGTTTCATAATTGTCGAAACAGCGACTGTTGGGCGGGCTGGACAGGGCTACCGCTGACTGTGGTGGTGTGATGCCTACGTACGGTGTCATATCCAACACCACGTGGGCGTTACCTGCATGGCGTTACAGACTGACTGCCAACGTTGACGCACTCATGTTACAAACCGCGCAGTTAAGATTGCATGGTCAATCTCTGTGCAGCGCCGCAAACATTGTACGTTGTTAGGTGTTGTAAATGGCATTGGTGCCCCCATGCGGCATTGACCGCAGTGTCACTCTACATGGACAGCCTTCACCTACCCAAACCTGAGCCGTGCTTGTCACGTCACCCTATGACTACCGTACACAGGTGCCACTATGAGAGGCCGCACGCTTTGGGCCTGTCCCTGGGAACACAATAACCACGCCATCAGCCAAAACAGCTCCCTGTCAGCCTTCCTCCTGCCGTCACGCCGTGCGTGTGCAAGAGCCAAGGGCAGCAAGCCAGCGTGCCACCGTGTTCGAAAACGGCTTCCGTGCAGCTTGCCAGCTGCCAGCCCTAAGCTTGAGTGTTTCTACACGCACAAATTGCATTTACGTGCCCAACCCCAACCAACGGTGTCCTAGTCGCCCCGTCCGAGCATCGCTTCACGGGTCAGTAACGTATCGGTAACCGGGTGAGACGGTACGGCACGCACCTAACGTCACTGCTTGCCAAGTGTGGCCGCTGTCGGCTCTCCTTGCTGTACAGCGTAGTACCGGGAATTGCACTATGTCAGCGCAACACCCAACGGCCCCACGCACCCGGACCCAGCGTATTACCGGTATCCAGCAGAATCCATCCTCCAGCCCTGTTTGGGTCCACATGTGTTGCAGTTCACAGTGCTCGACCGTGCGTGCACTGGATACCAGTCGTCCGCCCACAAACGTGGTACACACAAGCACCAGCCGAGTGCACCACCCAAACCCGTTCCCACACCTTTCATCCCGGACACCATCAGAGGCCTGCGCCAGGCTGGTCAGCATGCAAGGCCCAAGGGCGGGTCCCTTGTCCACAAGCAACCTGATCGCACTCGCGCGCCCAGGCCCTTTCCCTCGGTACAGGTGACCAGCCTAGCTATCACTGACGCATCCCTCATGTATTATGGACAGTGAAGCAGTGTATTCCTTGCATGTGCGCACCCCACACCAGGCACTACCCATACAGACACACCGCGCACCTCGAACCCATGCCTCCACCTCCCATCCCTAATATCAACGCAATCGCAACCAGCACCCCAACACCCAGGTCATCTCCCGTACCCGCCGCAACAGCAGCAGCTGCTACTCTTACACCGCCGCGCCGCTACCGCTGCTGCTGTCCCCAGACTGCTCCCTGACTCCACCCACGCCCTCACAGCTTCTCCTCGCCCTTGCCCAGCAGCCGCTTCACCTCCGCTTCCAGTACCGCCTCCGTGGTGGCTGCATTCATGACTGCTGTGAAAGGAAATCGGATGGCGTTGACCTCCATCGAATTAGCGTCAAAGAGGGTCTCTCTAAAGCCCCCTGCCTTGTTGGCGGCAATGCGATAACATTCATTTGAATAAAGAGATGAGGTTATGTCTGCGACCTGTCTCTGCTGACCTGTCTTATAGTTCGCAAACCGCACCGTTGACATCGTGGGTCATCGGTGCCATGGCGGCATGGGGCCCTGCATGCCCTGCATCCCCGTCGCCGTACCTCATCTCTTGCATTGCTATGCGTTAACCTGATATATAAGGCAGTAGGCCCCAGCTGCTTGGTATCGGAATTTACAACCAAGCTCCCCGCACGTGTCTTAACCTGCCGACCCAACTTCCTTACCGCACAACGCCAATTTTCAATACCCAACTACCGTAGTCGCCGGCAGCAAGACAGCAACACCTCACACGCTTTCTGCTTCACCAACAGTAAGACGATGACCATCCACGAGCGCGTTCGCGAAGCAGGCGAGGCCAAGGTGCGATAGCTGTCGATGTCGATGTCGGCGGGTGTCGACGGTAGCGCTCCGGGACGCAGGGCGGGGCGAGGAGAAGAATCACAGCGACGCGTATCTTTATAGTGGTAGCCGCAGAAGCACACACATGGGCTTGCCGACGCGCTTACGAGCGCCGGCCGACCTGGGTAACTCTCGTAACTGGATTTCGGGCCAGGTGTTGCTCGTTGCACTGCTCACGCAGCTGCACCTTCCCGCCGGGGACGGACTCCTGGGCTCCCCATTAGCTATCCTATGCAGCCGGCTTGCTTCGCGCCCCTTCAAAAGTAGTGCCATTGCGGCTCAGCACCCGCACCAAACCCGATGGCCCTTCGTGGAACGCTTGGCCTCCTGTGACTGGAGCCTTCGCCCAAGTAGCCCCACTGCTCACGCTATGTCGACTCAACGCTTCATCCCTACCTTGCATAGCAATTAAACAGGCAATTTCTGCTCCTGACTGCCCTCTGCACTTCCTGCTGCTGGCAGGAGCCGCACCGATATTTTCCCACATCTGTCTGACAGCAGCGCAGCTACCTGATGGTCCTACTGCGCGCCTTACGCCGCCCCATGACCCCTCGCCTCCCCTCCCTCCCGCAGATGCACGGTGTAGCCGCTGCCACGCACGACCACGAGCGCGACGCCATGTACGCTGTGCTGCTGGACCCCAAGTCCAACTGGCCCGAGCGGCCGCTGACTGATGAGCACACGCAGGAGGAGATCCGCAGGTGCGTGGGGCAAGCAGCGGCAGGGGTTACTTAGTCACGTTCGCAGCTCTGCACCGCCTGGGACCGTCCGCCTCCAAACACTTGCTTAGCTCTGCACGCCTGGAGCCGTCCACCTCCAGACACTTGTTTTGAGCCCTCACCTACCACGGTACCCCAACCACACGGCGTGCGCCGAGGAAGCCGCCACCAGCGGCCAGCTGCATCACCAAGGCGCATAGCTTGAAGGGGATGCCTGAACATATACACGCCGTCACACACAACCCATCCTCCTACACGCACCCATCCTTGCCGCAGGTGGCTGCCGTCGCCGCCCACTTCTCCCTCCGGCACCAAGCACAAGGGCAAGGGGCGCAAGGGCGGCCAGCAGCACCAGATGCCCATGTTCCACAGCGGGTCGGGCAGTGCACAGGACGAGGCAAATGCGGTCAACGCAGAGGTAGGCACCGTCATGGACATTGTGTGTGCTGGGCATATCAGGGCATATGCATGCATCGATGAGTGAATGCTGGCTACCGGTGCACACAGGCCGGCAGCCTATTGCATGTCCACGCTCCTGTAACCACGTGGTGTACCGCATCAAGCGTGGTACGGAAGCATAAGGAGCGTGTGGATGCTTCAGCGGTACAGTAAAGCCCTTGCAGTGAAGTTGTCGCCGAAAGCACCGCCGCATCAAGCACATAGTGTCACACGTGTTATGCCCTGGTCGCCCACTGCCCTGGTTAACCAGATGTCCCCATGTGGCTGCTCACCCTCCCCGTAGGCGTTGTAGAGTGCAAACGCGGATAAGGCTGCGGCTATGGCTGCTGAGGGGCTCCCTACTGCAGCTGCGGCATGCCAAGGTTTGAGGCCGCCTACCAAGGGCTCCTGAAGCCTGCGATTGTGGCACGTGGAGGCGTGGGGCCACCCGTAAGGGGCTTTCCAGCCCGCGCACCTAAGAGCCCACAAATAAGCGGTGCACATGTATACTAAGGTAACAAAGCTTGTATCAGTAGAAAGACGGAGACGACAGCGGTGTACAGTACGGCGGAGACTCGCAGGGATTCCCTTGCGCATGTGGGACCGCTTGCAATTTGTCGAGGGCCGGCGCATACAACGAACGACCATGTATGTAGTAGCAATAAAGGCACTGCGGCTCTGTATATAGATACAAGTGCGCGTATGGGCGTTGGCAAGCTGTCACAAGGCAGTCAGGTGCTTGGCCTGCGGGAGGCCTAGTCCCCCCTGCTTGGTCTGATGAGGTTGGTCTGATGTGCACCGGCACATAAATTGTGTTCAAGTTAGTACATATCTGCTGCTTTAGCTTTGTTTGTTCGCATGTTAGGCGATGTTTGCGCCTACGTGGTGTCTGGAACTGTGTGGAACACGTGTGGAATCGTGTACCTCCCCTCACTGCAGTGTGCAGTTCTGGCGGCTAAGGAAGGATTATCTGCCAGGATCTTGCCAGTGTTTGCCTATAAGCGAATAGGGGTAGAACGTCAAATCGGAGGGCCTAGTGTTCATGGTGATGTGGCTGACGCTGTACTCTGGCAAAACGGCACGGACGTGAGCAGGCTGACGCTTCTCAGCGTGACACTGCTGGTCCCCCGCCCGCACCCTGTAAACGCAAGAGAGACTTCCGTTCCGGACGTGCCTTTGCAGATATTCGCTATCCCGTCGTCCTGGCATCAGCGCAACAGCTTGAGCGACACGTAGGGTCAGCCTCTGTCCTCCTGCCCGCCTCGGAGGCGATCTGTCCGTCCTGTCATGGACAGGCTGCTGAGGTTGATAGTTGATGCTTTTATGTTACATGCGCAGTCGAGCTGGCATGGTCCTCTGGACATACCGCGAGCATAACAAAATAGGTGTAGGTGACATGGGTGCCTTCCACATGGCGCAAAGCTCCCTTTATGTACATGGGCCCCATTACCTCACCCTAAGCCGACCCTGTCACGTTGCCAAGTGCGGAAGTGGGCACCACATTGTGCAGCCACATGCATGGGACCTGGCCCCTGTCGAACATATCCGCACCACGTCAGCCAAAGCAGTGCCGTATCAACGCTCCTCCTGCCGTGATCACACATTGCGCACGAGCCAAGGGCAGCAACTTAGCACGTCACCGCATTTTCCAGCGGCTTCCGTGCCGCCTTCCAGTTGCCAGCCCTAGGTGCCCCTACACGCAGGAATGCAGTTGCGTTTGCCCAACGTCAAAGAATGGTGTCCTAGTTGCACCGTCGTCCAAGCATCGCTTCTTTGATCATTGACCGAATGACGGTAAGGCACGCACCCAGAGACACGGTTCGCCTGGTGCCCTACTGCGTCCACTGTTACCTCTCTCCACCGGGTACTGGTAGCGCCGGAAAGGGCGCTACACACGCGCAACACCCAGGCGACTCATTAACCCGTACCACTCAACCATCCCCAGCACCGTCTTCAACCCCGTTGGGTGCCCGTCTTCGACATGCGTCGCACTTCACAGCGCACGACGGGTTACGGCACACCGGTTGCTCGGCCACAGACCGTGCTCACAAGCACCTACCCAGCACACAGCTCAAACGTATTTCACCCCTCCGCACACCGTCGCAGTGCCTCCTCCACGATAGTCAGCATGAAAGACAAGAAGGGTAGGTCACCAGCCCAAGTCAACGCCCCAGGCCTCTGCTCCCACGTGGTCAGTCCACTACCACTCCTTTCTAAGAACACAGTGCTGCGGTACCCGCATGTACCAATCCACGTGCACACCCCCCCCCCCCCTACCCGTACCAAAACACCGCGAAACGCAAAATTCGCGCCCTCACCCCTCGTTCCCCCGCCCCTACTACCAACGCCACCATCACCAGCACACCACCGCTTCACCCCCTCTCCGGTACCCACCGCAACAGCAGCAGCTGCTCCTCCCACACCGCCGCCCACCGCTGCTGCCCCATTACTGCTCCCTGCCGCCGCTCCCGCCCACAGCGCCGCTGCCCAACCGCTGCTGCCGCTGCGCTCACAGCTTCTCCTCGCCCTTGCCCAGCAGCCGCTTCACTTCCGCCTCCAGCTCCGCCTCCGTGAGGATGGAGCCGCGCCGAGGGGGCGGCCGCGTCTCCTGGTGGATCACCACCGGCTGCTGGTTGCGCAGCAGGTTCTCGATGTCGCGCAGCACAGTCACCACGCCTTCCAACCGCAGCTCCTGCAGGCCGTTGCAAGGGCAGACACAATTTTAGTTACACGCTAGGCGCTACCGTGTACTGTAGGTGTTACGGTACGCAGTGTTTGAAAAGCTTGCCCAGAGTATCCTCAGCTCAGCAGTGATGGAGAAGCTGCCCTTGCACTGCTAGGGGAACTAGCAAGGCTCACCAAGCAGCTGGACCGCCTGCAACAACCCTACCGGCTTGCCACCCTACCCACTCCACTCGCCCTGCTGCCTCGCGCTCCCTCACGCTCTACCCCACCTGGTTGTTGACGGAGCGCTGCACGCGGTCCAGCTGGCGGATGACGGCCGGGAACTGGTCCTCCATCTCCTTGAGCCGCCCCGCCTGCATCTGGATCAGGTTCAGCTGCTCCTGCGTCAGCGCGCTGGTGTTGATGTTGCTGCCGTCGCCGCCCGCACCGCCGCCGCCCAGGTTGCCCACCACGCCGCCGCTGCCGCCCGCGTTGCCGCCACGGGGCCCGCCCGCGCCCTGGTCCAACGCGTCCTGCAGCTTCCTGCGGACAATGAACGCCACACAGCAGTATGAGTCCCCCAACGCTGCTTAGCACAGCACACTTGCAACGCAGTCAGGATTCCAGTGGATGTACAATATTCGCTGTGTGCAGGCAAGTGGTGCCGGTATGCGTGTCGTCTGAATGGTACGGCAACCCACATGAGCATCTGCTCCATGCGCTCCAGCTTGGCCTCCAGGCCCGAGCGCTCGCGCACGTCCTTGCGCTTGACGGGCGTGAGCAAGTGCACGTAGGGCGGCATGTTGGCGTAGCGCTCCAGCTGCTTCTTGGCCATCAGCGTCTCCACCTCCACGATCAGCGCGGCGCGGCCCTGGCGTGGAGGGAAACAGTGGGGTAGGTGTAGGTCCTGCTAGGCTGGTTTTGTTGGCGTGCTGTTGACAATACGGTACTCCAGTTCCTTGCCGCATGGCTTGTAGTACACGACAAGCAGCAGGGGGCACAGCGTCGAGGGCACGTGCCTCCCACCTTTAGGAAGACGTCTTCCTCCGTGCTCTTGACGCGGTTGTACACCTCCCGCATCAGCGCAATGAGCATGTTGAGCAGCACGATCTGCACCGCGAACATGAAGGCCGAGAAGAAGATGATGGACAGCGCCTGCCAGCTGCTGCCCCACACCCAGCCGACGTTGAACTGGCCCAGCACCGCGCGCCACATGGTCATCATGGTGCGCCCGAAGTCCTGCGGCCCGCCGCCCGAGAACTGGTCGTCCGACGCCGCCGCGGGCACGTACTGCGACAGCACCATGAGCGCCACTCCGAAGGAGCAGCAGCACATGAACAGCATGGCGGTGAAGTTGCGGATGGCGCGCGTCATCTGGAACACCATGTGCACGAAGGGGCCGAACGGCTCGAACGCCAGGCCGTAGAACAGCACCTTGAACCACACCTGGAGATGGGGAAGGAGGGAAAGCATTCAACATCAGCCGCATTGATTCGGTGAAGGCAATATATCATAATTGGATCTACAGGCGTGGCTTATACACCACCACCTGGCCGGCATAGGCGCCACGCAGACACTAGGGTTGCATGGGGCAGGCGGCTGCATTGGGTGTCGGTGTGCTGCTCACCAGGATCATGCCGAACGCCACCAGCGGCCCCAGGGCCTCCCCCGCATCGTCCGACACGCGCACCACGTGCAGCGGCGGGATGGTGAGCACCAGCGAGATCATGGTGGCGTCAAAGGCGTTCCAGTACGACTTGAAGTACATGGTCACGCCGATGGCGTAGATCTGGGACAGCTCCGTCCACGCGTACCAGCAGGTCTGGGGGTACGCGTGGTTTAGGCAGGGTGAGAGGGACCGCGCTGTCAGCAACGCCGGCAGAGGGGTGGCACGACGGTGGATGGCAATTATGGCAGGCGGACCAGTACGAGTGCCCTTCATGCGGGTAAGCCGTTGTACTGTCACCTTTGGGCAAAGGCGCAAAGGAATGCAGGACAGGCGCAATCACTAGCCACAGGATCCATCAATGCTGGCTGTTCCCGGTTGCCCGTAAGCCCACCTGCGCGAAGATGTAGCCGCCCAGGATGAAGTGCACCTTGGCCTGCGCGCTGCCGTCCCAGTAGTCCTTCATGCTCAGCGAGTGGTCCTCCATGCTGAACAGGATGCCGTACACCGTGAACGCCAGCATGTAGAACACGTACACCAGCGACCGCACAAACAGCTTGTGCCGCGCGTACAGCCGCCACTTGTGCTTGATGACGGCGCGCAGCGTGGGCGTGCCGTACACCTTGACCGGCACGTCCGACTCCACCAGCGTCTGCAGCAGCGAGTCGCGCCCCAGCGAGCAGGCGTACGGCAGCCGTACCATGGACGCCTTGACGTGCGCGTACGGCTGCGGGCCGAACTTGACCTCGTGCAGCTTGAGGTGGCCCTGCCACAGGTTCTTGACGTTGGTGAAGATGGGCGCGGTGCGGATGACGGAGCGGTCCAGGCCCTGGGGGTAGAGGCAGAGGCAGATACGCGGAGCAGAGGGGATTAGGGCCCGTGCTGCTGAGCACATGTTGACGTCTTGAGGTTACGTTGACACCTCTGCACTCTGTCTAAGTGATGCCCTATTTGAGGTGACGTTTGCGTACCAGCTCCCAGCAGTCAGCGCCGAGGACGCAATTGCGCGGAGTCCCTTGCACTACCCCACCCCGCCCCGCACCTTGAGCACGTTGACGGGCACCTCCAGGTCGCCCAGGTGTCTTAGGTCCAGGCTGGCCAGGAAGTTGTAGCACATGATGGGGTAGCGCAGCGCCAGCGACGGCATCATGTCGGTGATGGCGTGGTAGCTCCCCCAGGACACCTGCACCAAGAATCAAGCCCCAAGACATCAGACACCGCTGCCTTTTTTACAACCAGGACACGGCCACAACGCAAGCTTACTGTCGGCCCACATACACTACCCCCTGCCGGGCCAGTACCCAAACGCCCCTGCCCTAGCCCCTGCCCACCTTGTTGGCTGCCGCCGAGTCCAGGATGGCCTGCACGCACTCCGAGGACTTGGAGTTGAGCGACAGCGCCACCGCGTTGTTCATGATGAGCGCCAAGTGGTCCGCGTCGCGCTTCTCCGTCACCATCTCCACCGCCACCTTCTTCAGCTGCTGGCTGAACGACTTCTGGCTCTGCTGCACCAGCACGTCACGCAACCCACTCCCCTGCCGCATGTCGCTGCCCAGCAGCTGCCCGTCGTCGTCCTTGTTGCCCCCGAGGAACGCCAGCGACGCCCGCCGGGACTTGTTCCCGTCAAGGGCCATGGACGTACGCGGACGTGCCGTACTGCCACGTGCCGACCGGTGCCCGTCGCCCGAGGCCCAGGCCGACTGCGGCCGCATGCTGCTGCCCCCCACGCCGCCCAGCCCGGGCCCGCCCTCCTCCTGTTGGAAGTTCTGGTGGAACTTGATGCGGGTCTGCACCGAGAACGGCACAGCGGAGATGAGGCCCAGGATGCCGCAGTCGTTGTTGAGCGCGTCCAGGATCATGTTGGACACCTCGGCGTTGCCGCGGCTGAGCGCGTGCAGCACGATGGACCAGCCCTGCGCGTCCTGCACGTTGGCCAGGTAGGGGTACAGCGCCAGCAGGCGGAGGTACAGGAAGGTGGACGCCTTGGACTCGTGGGTTGCGAGCCAGTGGAAGAGGAAGGAGGGCTCGGGGGTGTTGCGCGCCGCGATGGCGATGTTGGAGACCGACAGCGTGCCCGTGGTGGACCCCGCCGCCACGTATATCCCCGACGGCGAGACGGAGCAGCTGGTGAGCGGCCCGGCTTTGAGGTTGAACTTGAACAGCGGCGCGCCCGACTCCGCGTCCCAGATGGCGGTCACGCTGTCGGTCCCGCAGGTGGTGAACTTGCGGCAGTCGGCGGACCAGGAGCAGCTGGTGACCTTGCCCTTGTGTGCCGCGTAGATGACAAACCACTGGCAGCCCGCCGCCACGTTCCACACCATGACGTTGCCGTTGGACTCGGACACCGCCAGCTTGTTGCCGTCGGGCGAGAAGCAGCAGTACAGCGGGTGCGACTCTATGGCGGCCGTGAGCGTCACCAGCTCAATGCCGATGTCCACGTTCCAGATGGACACCTGCGAGCAGCAGTACCAGCACAGACGGCAACCCCTTAGCACACCGGAGCAGTCGGCTATGGGCCCTATGGCGGTAATACGGTACTTGAGCCGGCAAGAAGCTGTGCGCCGCCACTCTGTACTGGTACACAAGCAGGGGGCTTGCAGGTGTTTGCGGGGGCTGTAGGTGTCGCAGGGCCACCGTTCCCAACACGCCCCTGCCGTACCTTGTCGTCCGCGCCCACGCTGGCGATGGTGGACCCGTCCGCGCTGATGGACACGGACAGCACCGCCTTGGAGTGCGCCAGCGGCAGCGTCTGCACGGGGTTGCCGCTGTCCTTCTCCCACACGCAGATCATGCCGTGGTTATCGCCGGACACCACGCGCGTGCCCTGCGGTACAGCAGAGAACAAAAGGAGCGTGCGGGTAAGTACGACACAAGGCCCCAAGAGAAGTCCATTCAAGCCCAAACTACCGTTACATAGCAGGGCCGTAAATTTGGAAGCAGTTTAGCTTAGTACATGAGTGTTGCGTAAGGCCCAGGGCAAGGCTTCATGGCTAAGCCACGCCATGCCTGTGTTGGTGCAGACTAAACGGAAGCCACGCCACCGGTATGCATGTCGGCGATCTGGAGGCTGGCAGCTTGCAGGGCACAAAAAACCCCGCCTTACGTTACTGGAAATATCGCAGCAGCCGATGGAGATGAAGTGGCCCGAGTAGATGCGCAGCGGCGAGCGCTTGCGCCAGTCCCACAGCACCACCTTGCTGTCCGCGCCGCAGGACAGCACCTCCTTGTTGTCCGCCGAGAACTTGACGCAGCGGCAGGGGCCGTTCTGGTGCGCCACGATCATCTCCACCGTCTCGCCGTGCACCACGTCGTACACAACCACGTTTCCATCCTGCAAGCATTGCAATTTGGCGGTGACCGTAAGCAACATGTTAGCAACGGGTGGAGCGTATCGACTGAACGTCTGGGGCTGGCTGTGCCGGGTAGCCACCAGCACGCTGGTGATATCCCCGGGACCCTTAGGAATTAGCATACTGCATCGTACCGTACGGTACGGTATGGCACCCACAAAACCCGGTTTTCCCCCGCAGCTGCGCCCTGGTTCACTGCTGCCCGTGGCTCAACGCACCTGCGTTCCCATGACCACCAGCCGGTCGTCGTGCGCAAAGTGCGTCGACGTGATGGCGTCGTGCGTGGTGTGGAACTTGTCGGGCGCGGTGGACCCCGCCGCGCTCCACACCATCAGCTTGCGGTGGTTGAAGCCGCTGCTGATGGTCTGCACGTCCGACAGGTAGTAGCTCCGCAGCAGGGGGTCCTCAATTGTCAGCATGTCCAGCACCAGCGCCTCCGACTCGTGGTCAAACAGCACCGTGCTGTTGTGCGCCACGGCCCAGCGGTAGGGGTGCGGCGGCGCCTTGAAGTCCCCGGACTTGTCCACCACAAAGTCGAACACGCGCACCTTGGTGGCGGACGCCACGTCCCACACCACCGCCTGCCGGCTGCACATGGTGGTGAGCTGCGAGGTCTCCTGGTTGAACACCACCTCGCGCACGGGCGAGGCGTTGCCCTTGAGCTCAACAAGGAGCTCGCTGGTCTCCAGGTTGTACAGCAGCGTGGAGCCTAAGGCGTGGAACACACCAACCATACGGTAAGGTCCTGCAAGTTCTCCACCAATCTAAACTGCTTTCCGCTGCTTGTTAGCCACGCCGCCCTACTGCCTGCAACAGCGCTTCCTGAACCTCGTGGCACGGCCTGTCAAACGGTAGCACCCAAGCCCCATATTTGGGTGTTTTCCAGACCCACCGACCCGTGGGTCCGCCACTCACCCAGCACGGTGCCGACCGCCAGCAGCTTCCCAATCAGGTCGAACCCGCAGCACGTGGCCCCCGCCGCCGCGCCCTCCAGCACCGTGTGGATGCCGCCGCTGCTGGCGTTCCACACCATCATGGTGCCGTCGCTGCAGCTGCCCGCAACCAGCTTGCTGTTGGGCGACCACACGTGGTTGTTGATGCGCGCGATGTTGCTGCGCAGCACCGCCTTGGGCTTGCGGCTGCTGCCCGCCGTCTGGTACAGGTACAGCTTGCCGTCCGATGCACACCCCGCCAGCCGCTCATCGTCGGGCGAGAACTGCACCGTCATCATGGGCTCCTCCGCGCCAATGTAGCTGTTGGCCTGCTTGCCGCTGTCGCTGAACAGCAGCACGATGCGCCCATCCGCGCCCGCCGTGGCGCACATGTCGCGCATGCTGTTGAACGCCACCGCCTCCACGCGCCCCGTGTGGTGCGTGTACTCCCACACGCTCTCGCGGCGCTCCACGTCCCACAGCATCACGCGCCCGTTGTTGCAGCCCACCAGGCACAGCTTCATGTCGTTGGACATGGCGCAGCTGCTGATGTTGTCGGCGTAGCGGCGCATGAGGTTGGTCAGGAACTCCGCGTGCATGGACCACACGTACACGCGGCCCGTCACGTCGCAGGAAAGGATCTTCTGCCCCGAGGCAGAGAACTGCACCTGCTTAATCGGCTCGTCTTGGGCCTGCGCAGGAGCGAGAGTGATCACAGGGTTCGAGCACGCCCCATTATTGTTGTCCTTGTACTTCGCTAGCAGCTAGCTAGCAGCATCCTTTTTGCCGCTGGGGTGTGTCGCTCAAGTGCCGTAAGGGCTCCAATTACTCCCTAGTAAGAAGCCTGCAACGTAAAGCAGCCACCCATTGAATAACCCACCTGGAACGCCAGCAGCTGCTTTCCGTCCTCCAGGCTCCACAGCCGCACCGAGCAGTCCTCCCCTCCCGACACCACGCGCGTGGCCAGCTCGTTGACGGCGCAACACAGCACGCTGCCCTCGTGGCCCGACATGCTGACCAGGTTCTCCAGGCTGAACGTGTCCCACACCTGGATGCGGTTGTCGTTGCCGCAGCTGATGATGCGGTCCCCCGCGGGCGTGAACACAGCCTGTGGATACACACGCGCAATAGCACTTAAGTTACGGTTGTGGCCCAGGAAGGAAGCCTCCAAATAGCGAACAGGTGTCCCCTTACTCCCCTTCAAGCCCCGCGGGCGGTCATTATCCTGTCAGCATGCTGCAGGTGGTGGCACGCGGCAATACCAAAGTATGTGGTGGCTGCCCCTGTCCCCGCCGGCCCCTGCCTGCTGACCCACCTGGCGCACCAGCCCCTCGTGGCAGTAGACGCTGATCTTGTTCTGGCTCATAACGTCCACCACCACTAGGTTGGGGAAGGGCACGCTGTCCGTGCACCATACCACCACGCGGCCGCCGTCGCGGGTCACGTCGTACCGCAGGTTCTTCGCGTGCTCCAGCTCCTTGATCTCTATGAGCGCGCGCGGCTCGCCGCTCATCAGGTCCCACACCACCTGCCCAGCGGCACGGCAATCGCGTAAGCTTTGCGCCCGACCAGGACAACACCCCACGCTCTCTAGACACTTCATACACCTCCAGCAGTTCTTGCATACGTGTTTTCAGCGCATACCGCAAACACCCCGGCTGCTACAAGCAGCACCCTGCTTTCGCCTTCGCCCCTGGAACCTCTCCCAGCTCACAACGGTGTGGTCCTTCGCTCCGCACGACACCACGCAGCGGCCGTAGCTAGGCAGGTTGTACACGCTGGCGTACTGCACCGGCCCCTTGTGCCCTGCCTCGTACATGTGCGCCACCGTGCCGGTGTCCGTGTCCCAGCTGTACACGTTGCCCTGGGGGCCGCCGGGCGGTGGTAAAGGGCACGAAAGACTTGTAAGGCGTGCCCGAGCTGTGCTACAGTGCTCAAACCACGCATGCGAGCGCATGTGCGCAGCTTCTGTGATGACCCAAGCGGCCGGTGGCTTCCGGCGTGGCGACAGCGGTGGGCAGGCACCACGTGCCCCTTGAGCCATGCGTACTGCTCCGTCTCTCCGCGGAAGCTGGTCGGCGGAGGGTCTGCCTGCCGCTGCTCGACACACCGCTGTGGACGTAGTTGTCTGCCATCGGCTGCCCTCGCTCTGTGGAAGCTGCCATTGCTCCATGGACACGCCCTCCGGTGCAGAAATAGCACCCTGTACTTTAGCTCTACAGGCAGCCTTGTCCACGTCAGTCAACAGCCCTCGCTCGCGCCAGGCCCGCAAGACCATGGCCCGCCCGGCTGCACCCACGCAAAGCATTGATACCGCTAGCGCAAGCGTGGCCAGCGTGGCCAAGGCCCCTCCTGGGCACGCCCAGGCCAAGCGCTCACCTTGGCGCTCCCCACCACCACGAAGTCGTTCTCCTGCACGATCTGGCAGCACGTGATCCCCTCCAGCACCTCGCCCAGGGTGACGGTGGTCCGCATGGTGGAACGATCCCACATGATGATCTGCAGCATGGCAGTTCGCATATCGCTGTCGGCATATGTGCACCGTACACAAGTAACAGGTGGGCGCCATGCATGGGCCATGCTGGCAAGCACCTGGTGTGCTACTTCTGTTGGATCAAGTCATACGGGCTTTTCCCTGACCGGGCGGCGTCAATGTGCATCCATGCGGCCCCAATCCCAGCGCTGCAACACGTGTGTACCTTGCCGTCCTCTTGGCAGGTAATGAAGAAGGTGTTGTCGTGGCTGCCCACCCAAAAGATGTCATGGCCACGGATTTTGGAGAGCAGGTCGCCCGTGTCCACGTCCCACAGAAATAGCTCAATGTCACGGCCACCCACGGCAGCAATCTTGCCGTCTGAGCTGATGGCACATACGGCTGATGGGGCAAACTGCGGCGGGTCTGGCACTTTAAGCGCCAAGAGGCCCGATTGGCACTTTGTGGGCATCCGCTGCTGCGTCACGCTGTTGTTCATCATGTCGGGTCGCCCGAAGAAGTCATCTGCGCAGGTGGTTGACATGTGGGTCAGCAGGTGTGGACACAGCGTCCAGGACCCCTAGCTGCAATAGGAGTCATTAGAGGCTACCAATGTCTACCAAGCGTTGCCTCTGCGCAGGCTCGTCCAGCTTTCACCGGCCAGCGACTGGACTCTGTTCCTACCTGCCCCGCCGGCCAAGGGCTGCACTTGGGCAGTGCCACCCTTTCCGAAGAGCTGGCCCACATTTCCGATAGTTGCAACGTTCATTCTCTTCCGCCCTCAACTAGGCAGACATTCAGTTGACGTGAAGGCCCTGAACAGGCCTGTCAGGGAAGTTAACGATATTTCCAAACATTACTTAGACAATTGTGCTAACGGTGCGTAGTCAAGGAGTATGTACAATGAAGGTTGCGGGGAAGGCGACCTGAATGCCGAAGTACTCACCTAAGAAGCAGGCCTCTAACGCCAGATAGAGGTGCAATCAACCTCCTTTTGCCCAAGTTATATCTGGTCGGAGGCTGCCTACTGCCTACTCCCTTCGTGCACTCGGCCGTGCGCCCGGACACTGCTGCGTCGCTGGGGCAAGGGCCCGTGCTGCTTTTCTTTGAAAGAGACTACTGTCGCAGCTTATGCTATTGTCGCAGCTCTAGATGTAAGCGACACATCTGCAGTAAGCTTTGGGAGGGCAGGCGGAAATGCCTGTTTACTCAGGTTATGGTTAAGCTGTGGCTTGTTGTAAGTATCAACTGTCAAGTATGCACGATAATGGTTATGGTCTCAGGCTCCCAGACTCCGGTGGTTCTGCCTGGTTGCGGGGGCTCGAAGACTAACGGAATCATGAACCGCCCGCATGCCGCAACCTGTCCTCCGCCGCGCAACCACCATGAGTGCGAGCAGGTCCCTGCATACGTAATTCTGCTATCTGTGATGAAGCATCGGCATTCCTAGTCACCAGGGACAATGTGACCAGCAGGGGAGGTCCCAAAAAGGGAGGTCCCAGGTGTCTGCCCATGGCCAGGTCCGCCCAGGTCTGCCTTACCCTGAACCCCAGTCTTCATCACCGCTTCCCATGTTCCCAGCATCAATCCCCATAGTGATTCCTAATATCTATGCACAGACAAAGTCCGCTGAGTCAGAGCAACCATCCGGCGTTACGACTTACGAGGGGTCAGCGGGGGGCGTTGCGAGGGGTTAGCAGGGTGCCCCCCAAAAGGTACCCCATACCAGCCCCTCCCGATGCCCCGCGTCTGTTCTTAAACCTGAACCTCTGATCCGAGCTTCCGCATCCCCAAAAGGTGACAACCAAGGCAATCTTCTGGGAACGGCCGGGGCTCCTTGGGCAAGAGGGGTACTTGCCAACAACTGGCAACAAGGGTGCACCGTCCACCGGGCCCAAGATGGAAGCTGGCGTTCTCGCCCGGCATCAAGCCTAGGACAGCCGTCGACGCACGGGGGCACCAGTACAGATCAGCTCTTGTGGGACCTTCCTATGGTTGGCCGTTGGTGCCCTGGTGGGACAGCACTTAACAACGTAATGAGCAAGTGGATTCAGCCCATCAGCCGAGCTCCCCTGACCGAAATACCCGCTTGTTGGTCGTACAAGGCCGAGAAGTGGGACCAGTGGCAAGCATCAGCAGCCTATTCAATCATTTGCACGTTAGCGAAATCAATACGGCCTTTACAGCAGCTTCTGTGACGCACACAGCGAATACCACCACTTGTGCCGGAGTACCGCTTCCAGTGGCAGGTGCTGCAGTACGGTAACCTCCGCCATGGCCATGCAGTCCATAGGCGTACGGACTGGCCGGCTACGCTTGTCCATCATGCAGTAATGCCCGCAAGTATCCTAAACCTATTAAATTTGGTTGCTAAGCCTTTGGTGCCTGTAAGCTGTACGCTGGCACACGTAACAGGGTACACCATGACCCAACGGGTGGTGATCCATTGGGTTGAGAGATGGGGCACCTCCCCATATGCACAGAACAGCCAAGTCATTCTCTTAACCTGTCAAACCTACTCCACGTCCTAACAATCCCACTCCTCTCCCTGCCCCCGTTGCCTCCTTCGCCCCCTCCCATGGAGCACCAGCTGCTGTCCATGCTAGTCCGTCGCTTTCCACGCTGGTCCGTCGCTCCCCAAGGTTACTGCTTGATGTTGTAGTACTTGCGCACGGACTCGGGCACGTCCTTGGCCACGGTGGCCATATCTCCCCACCTGTTAGAAGCCACAACAAGTCACTAGGGCTTAGGATAGGGACAGATACTAGGTCCAGCGCCAAGATGCCACAACGCTGGCGCCACGTAGCTGCTCGCGATGGAACAGCAATCACGGAAGCAGTACAGCGAATCTATGCGCATACGTCCGCAACAGGTCCTGCAAGACAACAACCTGCCCTTCCGGCCACCAGCGCCCGTGGGCCCCAGACCTGCACCCACCGGTAGCCTCCCACGCGTGCGTGGCGCACGGGCTCGATCGCGATGCCGTCCGTGACCTTCTGCGGCACAATCTCCAGCTGCTCGTAGCCGTAGGCCCCCGCCGGCACCACCTTGTCCCGCTGCATCTCCTCCACGTAGTCCGAGGTGGCCATGGGGCTGGTCATGGGCAGGCCCGGCAGCTGTGGGGCAACAAGAGTCGCAGTACTTGGGTGGGCAGTCATGAGAGTTTGCTACGGCGGCGTTCGTATTGTCGGCTGCAGAAGCCTGCGTCCTCCTCCAGTCGCCCACGCTTCCTTTGCTGGCTACCACCAGCTCCTGGCAAGCCGCTTTCAGTTTGGAGCGTGACTATCTTGCAGCCGCTGGTGCGTAACCATGGCCTTGCAACTGTGTGATGTGAGCGATACCCACCTTCCTCCGAACCAAGTCCATGGGCTTGTACATGGCCGACACGGCCCAGGCGGGCAGGTGCACCGTGTCGTCACGGTAGATGCGCAGCGTCTTGAGCAGCAGGTCGTACACCTGGCGGATGCTGTTCATACACAGCAAGGCAAAACCAGAGCAAATCTAGGCTGAGCAAGTTGCCAGGTTCGACGCTGACTGTCCCAGGCCCGGTACAAGGCACCTAGGCCTCGAAAATGACTCAACCAGTGCAAAACCCGCCGTACTTCCAACCAGCTGCAACGCCTGTCGTACTCACGTCAGCACCTCCGGCCCGCCCAGGTAGATGGTCTTGCCCTCCGTATCCGGCTTCCGCAGCGCCGCTGACACCGCGTCCGCCACATCCAACACGTAGGTGGGCTGCACCTTGTTGGAGCCAGTGCCCACCACCGGCGCGAACACCGTCAGCGTCAGCTGGTAGATGAGGTAGTTGAAGAAGTGGTCCTCAATGCCCACGATGTCCGCGGGGCTGTGGGGGACGAGAGGAGAGACATGTACGGGCCTGGGTCAGGCATGCATCCACAGCATGGGAGCAGTGTAGATGTGCACCAAGACCGCTGGTCGGTGCTGTGTATGCTGCCGCTACGGCGTGGTAGAGGCAGTGCCCCTTCCCCCATATTTGATGCATTGAGAAGTGGCCCAAGCTGAGTGGAGGTGGATGTTGACAAAGACCCTTGTGCAGTGCCAATCATGCCTTTTCCCAGGACCTCCCCAGGACATGCCAGTCTGCGATACCAGCTCCAGCGTGCGATAATGCTGCAGCTGAGCGGTGCGCCAACGCCAGGCTGCTCCGGGCCGGCATGGTGACCGGCGCCGCACTAGAGCCACTGTACAGCACCATGCTCGACAGCACGAATATCCCTACCTGACCACTGCACCCAGCGATGTTTCCTACATGCGCGATGGCACCCGCAGACATCTGGAAAACCCAGTGCGGCGTGCCTGGAGACCTGGCTCACGTTGGAGCCCCAACAGCAAGCGACTCACCGGAAGATGGTGGCCTTAGGGAAGGCCTTCAGCACCTCCGCATCCCCCTGCGCCTTTGTCTGCATGCGCTTTGAGGCGTGCTGGGGGTCCGCGCCCATGTCGCTGAAGTGCAGCAGGCGCTTCACATGGCCAGCCTCCGCGGAAAGCCTGCAGAGGTGGTATGGGGCTTTCACTGGCGGTTTTGCAAAGTGGCTCATGCAGTCATGCTGCACGCCGTGAACGTTGCCACCTGCCAGGCCCTCGGTCGGGACAGAACCCGGCCCGGAACCCTGCCCCCCTTCCCAGCGACCTCTTCCTAGCAGCGTAAGTGTCGTACTCGATTTCAGGTAACTGATGCCACAATTATTTTGGGCTGTGAACATCCGCCTTGCACCCCACGTACTTGGCAAGGCGCTTGGGGAAGTCCACGTGCACCTCCTCAAAAGACCAGTTCATAGTTTCTAGCCGCATGCCCACGCAGTTGATGACCACGTTCGACCGGCTGATGGCCTTCTTAATGAGGTCATCGTCGCGGATGTCCATTTCCGGGAGCAGGACAATCTGCGCACGGCGGGGGCGCCGTGTCAGGGTGCATACACACAGCACAAACTGCCCGCTGAACACCACAGCTCAGCCCGCCGCGGAGGCGCCAAGAGCTGCCGCATAACAGCATGGTCGTGCTCCCCTCAGCTGTACCCGTTGTACCTGGCCCAAGTCGCCCATTTGCTTTAGGTGCATCGCCTCGTTCTCCGTGCTCCGGAAGGGGCACACCACCTGAGAGCCGTGCTTAGCAAGCGCGTTGACGATGTAGCTTCCCAGGAAGCCGTTGGCACCAAACACAGTGGCAGTAATGCCACTGACCTGCGCAGGAGAGTGGGTGATGACTGACATTGCTCTATCAACCCTCGACGTGTAGACGACAACGCCCCGGAGCTCACCGACGAGCGCCCGCCAGTTCCATGCTTGTCCACTGTCAGCAGAGAGGAGGAGTACTCACGGCTCCCAGCTTCCGCGGCCGCCCAACGAAGGCCTGCATTGCCCAACGTGGCAAGTAGGGCCGAAGGGGAAGCTAGATGTAAAGTATGTTATATTACACTGCTGTTGTACATATTTGCGATACTTCTCGCGGACAAGGAGGCAGAGAAACTAAAAGTTTGCCCTTGTAGCTGACCTGCTAGCCGCTGCAACGCAGGCAGGCCTGCGTTGCGAGCCAGGATGGGTAGCATGGTATCCAAGGGCCACCGCCCAGCTCAACGCGCTCAGCACAAGGGCTCTCCCTCGGGCACTGGCAACCTGCTGCCTGTGTAAACAGCGTGGCACTCTGCGTTGGGGGAGATTACCCCCTATGCTACGCTATTGCAACGCGTGCAATTATTGCACCACAGGAATGCCACCTGCAGACGGGAGGCAACGTACGGACAACGAGCAACCACCTGTTGCGGGAACGACTTCTCAGTGGAACATCCCCATACGCCTTCAAACACTGATTTTATACCACACATCTTTCTGCTACACACGAGATAGGTAACCTTTTGGGCGCGCGCGGCCCTGCTGGACTGGCGGGAGGGCTCTACTAAGATGCAAGCAGCTAAACAATAGTCAGCCCTAATGGCTCCTAAAGCAAAGAAGCCAGAAACCCCTCCACCGCCCCCGCCAGAGCCATCGCCTGACGACAATGTAGGGTCCTTCGAGTCCTACGGGAAGGGCTACTCGTCTCTGCATTATACAATATACGATTGGTTCTTCGTTGCTTAGTATCAGTCTGTATAGTGATCCAGGCCTAATCCCGCACGCTTGCTTCTGCTGTGCCATGCCACTTTGCTTGACCACCCCTCCTGCCCTGCCCGCCCCCTGGTACCGCGCAGCTCCCGCCCGATGTAAAAGAGCTTACGGAGTGCCCCTTCTCGGTGACATGGAGGCCTGTGGTCAGCATTGTAGATTTTGCGCCTGGGACGGACTCCAAGGGGCTCAAAGCAACCCTCCGGCGCAAGGAGCTGGCACGGCATGTGGCGCTGAGCGATGCCGTTCTGCGGCTGGACATAGCCACGCCCCTGGGGCAGGAGGCACGGCCAGTCATCGAGGCGCACATTGCTGCGGGTGGCGCTCCGGAGGCATGCACGTGGGTCACAGCACCGCTGTACTGCAATGTGCTTTGGGACAGACGACGTGCGCTGCCGCTGGCATGCGCACGCCGGAGGTAGCAACGGCCAGCATGGAGCACACCACGGCTCTGTAAATTGTTTCTTTCGGGCTGCCTGAGCTGATCTTCAGTTCAAAAGCTACTGGGACAGCGTTGCATGCACTGCCATGCAACACGAGCGCCTTGAGGGGCGCGCCTGGCGTGACTCCACTGGACCCACACGCTGCCTTCCAGGTTCTCTGCGGCCACCACCGCAAAGCTGCTTGCCCAGCGCTTTGAGCGCGACCAGCTGGCGGACTGGCGTGTGGAGCTGCACCGCAGGAGGCAGGAGCTGCAAGCTGCGCAGGACAGGGTCCTGGTAGGTGCTGGTGTAGGGCTGCTTGCACCTGGCAGCGGCAGCGCTTCCACGGGGCGCCTCACACGAGCCTTAAGCTGAGCGTAACGCGTGGTGTGGGCCACGTGCAGGCCTCAGAGGCGGCACTGGCTGCGGCTCAGGAGGCGGCGCAAGCAGCTGCAGAGGCGCTGGAGGCGCACCACCGCGCTGTGGAGGAGGAGGCCGCGCGCAGGGCGGCAGCACGGGAGGCGGAGGCGCAGGAGATGGGGCTGTCGGTGGAGGACCTTGGCGACGAGCCCCCACACGCACACGACGAGCAGGAGCAGCCGCAGGTGGGCCGTTAGCTGGGACACGGGGGCGTTGGGGACGGAGGCCTTGGACAAGGCTAAATGCACGATCACGTGGTCAGGCAGCCCATAAGGGGAAGTGTTCACACGGCTGGCCCACATGGGTTCCTTAAGTATTGGCTGCATTCATGCTCTGGCTTAATGCAGGAGGCGGTGGCGCTGGAGCAGGCCCGGGCAAGCGTGGTCCAGGCCGAGCAGGAGCTACGGGAAAGCAGTAAGCAGGCTCTGGTGGCACCTGTAGCAGTGCTGCGACCCTAAGAGCAGGCTTGATGTGCATTGTGGGGCCGTGCCGAATGCTGCCAAGACAGCTCCACGCACACTGCTGTGGGGTAGCAGGCGGCCTTCATACGCACACAAGGGCGAAACCCTGTCCTCTTCACAATCTCGACTAGTTCCTAGCTTAGGGTGATTCTCAACAGCTTCGCCTGACCGTGTTCCCGCCCTGTGTTGCTCGTATTGCCCTCGCACAGCGGATGCGGTCTCCCGCATACAGAAGATACAGAACGACCCGTTTGTGTGCTATCAGACGTACCTAGTGGACGGCATGAGCCTGACACTGGATGCTATCCGGGAGGCGCTGGTGGCCGGGGCACAGCTGCGCTCCGTCGTGTTTGCCAAGGTGTCTGCACCCGAAGGCGAGGCGGCCCCAGCGGCAGCGCCGGAGAAGTCCGAGAAGCCTGATAAGCTCACGGGGGCAGCAGCAGATAAGGCAGCAGCGGCTGCAGCAGCTGCGGCGACCGCGGCTGCTGCGGCTGCGGAGCCCCCTGAGTGGTTCAAGGCGGTTCGGGCTCAGGCGGAAGCGGCGCTGTGGGATGACCCCTTGGCGCAACTGGCGGCCCTGGAGGTGGCGCTACCGCCATCAACGCCGCCGCCAGCGGGTAGGTGCTGTGACCACTGACCAGGGAAGCGCGATGAGCCTGAGGCACACTCGTTAAGGTTTCTTGCAGCTGCCTGCGTCAGTTGCAGCTTGCGGAAAGTCTGGAAGGGTCCAGGCCAGAGGATTGGTAACACACGGTACAGGCTGCCCTTGATTGCACTCCCCATGTGTCTGACTTGCAGAGGACCCCAAAGCGAAGAAGCCAGCTTCTGCGCAGAAGCCGGCGGCGAAGGCAAAGGCAGCAGCGGCCGCAGCAGCAGCGGCAGCGGAGGCCCCAGCCTCGCAGTCGGAGGATACGGCCGGGTACGACACTCTGTCTGGCCTGCTGCAGCAGCTTGCAGCCAACGTCCGGACATACGACGAGTGGAGGTCAAAGGTCAAAGTGTACGACAGGAATTTCCCGGAGGTACCAGAAGCAAAGCCCGACCCCGAGGCAGAGGCAGCCGCCGCCACCGCGGCGGCAGCGGAGGCGGAGGCCGTGGCAGCCGCAGCTGCTGCCGCGGCTGCTGCCGCTCAGGCCGCCGCCGTCAACAAGGAGCGGGCCAAAACCCCGCCCAGAACGCCCCCAAAGACCCCGACGAAGGCCCAGGCAGCCGCCGCCGCGGCAGCTGCAGCTGCAGCTGCAGAGGAGCCTCCACCACCGCCGCCGCCACCCCCGCCGCCGCCAACCACCTTCCCGGACGACGTGCACTCCACCGCACTCTCCCACGACACCCTCTCCAGCATGGGGTACTACGGCGCCCTGCTGGACGGGGTGCCCACGGAGCGCGTCAGCGTGCCCTTGGTCATGCATGCGCTGCTGGAGCAGGTGGCCCGCAACATGGCCTCCCTGGACGAGGGCCAGGACCTGACGGAAGCTGGCCGCGTCGCCGCCTCCGAGACGTCCGCACTCGCCGCCATGGAGGCAGCGCTCAGCACCCTTGACACGGACCGGCAGAGCGCAATCTTCGCTCCGAAACCGGAGCCGCCGCCAGACTACACGCTCGTCGTGGAGGTGGACAGCCTGGCGGCCGCCGCAGCGGGGCTCACCACTGGCTTCGTGCGCGGCGCCGTGCCGCGGCCCGACTCGCCGACGTCGCCGCTTGACGCAGCGACCCATGGGTCAGGGGACGAGGGCATGGACGGCGGGTTGCTGGCCTCGGGGCGGTACGGCACGGGTCCGGAGGGGCTGTTCACGCACAGCGGTACCCTTGACGTGGAGGCGGTGGAGGCGCACATGCTGAGGTGCATGGCGCTGCCAGGGGTGCAGTCGTTCGCGGAGGCCGGGGAGGCGGCGCGCAATGCGGCGTCGGCGTCGGGGGCGTTTGGCATGGCCACGGGGCTGGACCCGCTCAGCAAGAGCCTGCACCGCACGGCACTGCAGGTGCGGGGGCTGGTACGGCCTGCAAGGCAGGCAGCTGCAGTTGTATAACCTGCGTATGAACCATTCCTAGATCATCAAAGGCCTTATGCTTCGCCGGCCCTTTGACTATTGTCAACGTCTGGCGTTTGCTCCTTACAGGCCGAGGCATCGGAGCTTTCAGTCGCAACGATCGAGCGCTACCAGCTACTCCAGGTTGGTACCCCGTATTCGCTGCGGTGGCCAACTCCATTGCCGCTCGTCGTCGTCAGCCCTGCGCATTCCCGCAGTGCATGTACCGTAATCAGCTTGCAGCACCTATTCTTTCATCTGCATTGCCCCTGCGCAACGCACGCTGTGCATCATTAACCCCCTTCCACCATGCCGATCCACGCACGGATGCTTTCCTGTTCCTTCCCCCAGGCCGCCGCGGACCTGCTGCCCCCCTCCGCCAAGCTGGCCCACGAGGACTCCCTGCTAGCCCGCCACTGGCACGAGCCGCTGGAGCCGCCCGCGCTCAAGCAGGCGCTGGCGGAGGCGGTGGCGGAGCTGCCCGACATGGCGTCAGGGTACCACGGGCCCACGGACAGCGTCATCGTGGCGTGCTACGCGGCGAACAACATATCCAGCAAAACCACGGGTGAGTTGTTGGATTATGCCGCAGCTACAGCGTGGAACATGCGAACCGCGCGCTATAATGAATAGCTGCAGCGCCGCCTGGCCCTGGCTTACAGCTCTAGGAGCCTGCACATACTGCACACTGCTGTGGCGCAAAAGTACTGGTCAGGTGCTACCTCGTTCCCTGAAACCTCCGCACCCTGCGCAGGCCTGCCCATCGCCATGAACCTCACCTCCTTCCTGCGCAAGGCCTCCGGGGCCGCCCCCGGGCCCGTGGACCTGCCGCCCAAGGTCTACAAGATGGACCCGGAGCTGGCCCAGGTGGCCGACGCCCACCGCCGCACCGCCTACCTGTACACCTCCTCCGCGTGCATCATCTCTGGCACAATGCCACCCGTGTCAGCCGAGCAGGAGGCAGCCGCCCCTGCCGGCCTCGCCACCGCAGCCACCACCCTTGCAGCAGCTGCCAAGCCGGAACCGCTCCCACTCGGCGGGCTCACCATCAAACGGGGTCCCACCACCGTGCGGTTCAAGGACGGCAGCCAGAAGGCAGGCGCAGGGGAGGACGGGTCTCCCCTGCTGCTGGCCACGCTACAGGGAGGGTCCCTTGTGGCAGGCTTCCACGTTGTGGACCCTGCAGTGGCGGAGGCGGCCAAGGCGGCAGCTGCAGCTGCTGGGGGCGGCTCCCGGCCGGGCAGTGCGGGCAGCAAGGAGGGCGAGGGCGGCGAGGAGGACGAAGATGACGATTCTCCGCCGGCCAAGCCCCTACCCAGCCCTGGGGAGCTGCTCAAAATGGGCCTCGCAGCAATGGATGATGAGGAGGATGAGGATGAGGACTATGGGGACGGTGACCTGGCGTCGTTGCTGAAGCCCAAGGGCCCGCCGCCGCCTGTGTCAGCGCTTCAGGTGACGACACCGGCTGGACACATCGTCCGCATGACCACGGACGGACAGGTGCTGGTGGCGCCCGCGGACGACGCCGCGCTCCGCCCGCTGCCGCCCTTCCGTGGGGTAGCGGTGCACGGGGCGCCGCTGGCGGGCGCGGACCTGCAGGCCCTGCGCGCGCCTGCCACACCCAACGCCTTCCGTGCGGTCACGCGCGACGGGCTGCTGGTCTCCGCCGCCCAGGGCGCCGTGGCACGTGTGCTCTGCCCCGACGGCAGCGTCTCAGAACGTATCGACGTCGACGGCTGGATGGCACCGGACGGCAGTACGGCAAAGGGCTGGCGGAGGACAGAGCTTGACGGCACACGCCTGCGGGAGCCGGACGACGGGTCAAAGCCCAAGCCACCGCCGCCGGCTGAGCCGGAACCGGAGCCTGAGCCTGAGCCGGAACCGGAGAAGAAGCCGGCTAAGAAGGACTCTGCCAAGGGGCCGAAGAAGCCTGGGAGCAAGGGCGTGGAGGCGGCAGCGGAGGCAGCGCCCCCGCCAAAGCCCAAGGCGCCGCCCCCGCCGCCGCCGCCGCCGTTCACGCTGACGCTGCCGTCCATCGGCTCGGCGACGGTGACGGACCCTGACACGGGCGCGCGGGTGTCGATCCGGGAGGACAACGTCATGGTGGTTGCGTACCCGGCAGGGGACGTCCTGGTGCAGGTGAGCGCTGGCGTTCACGTGCTTGCGGGGTGTTGCCGTTGGGACACGCCTGTACCCCACGCATGCATGCCTTGCTGCGCACGCCGGTTGCCTGCAATGGCTTTTGCGTATGCTTTTCGTTGCTGTCCGGGGGCTGGGACGCTGCCTCACCACAGAAGCCCCTAATGCGCAACCAAACCACAGGACTACGACGGTACCCGCATCAGCCGCCTCACCGACGGCTCCTGGTCCGTGGAGATGGACGGCTTCGCGCCCGTGCTGGGCTCCGCATCCGGCCTGTCCATCTCCCCGTGCCCAGGCGTTACGCTCAACTGGGACGCCGCCACCGGCGTCGTCACCGCCTCCATGCCCGACGGCAGCAGCCTCCTGGCGGCGCCGTACACCACGGCCTTCGTGCCACGTGGCGTGACACCGCCGCCGCTGCAGACCCTGGCGACGCCACCGGAGCTGCCGGCGCCGTCGGGCAAGGCGGGCGCGACGCCGCCGGCGCTACCGCCGGCGGTGCTTGCCGCTGCGGCGGCGGCGCTACTGGACGACCTTGCTGCAAACCCAGAGCTCAGTGGCACGTTCCTGTTTGACCTCCAGGTGAGCGTGTCGATATGCTACCGTACCCAAGTCTGCACCCGTACGGCATCAAGTAACCTGTTATTGGGTTGCAGCACCACACCATCTGTAATTGCGGGGCAAGTCGAACAGCATTCATGCTGATTTGGGGTTAACACAGGTGGATTAACTCCATGCATGTCCTTCCTCTGATAGGGTGGCACAACCGCGTTCTACGAGTCGGAAGAGCTGCGGTACCTGTTGCCGGGGCCCGTGGCCGCGGCAGTGGCCGCAGCGGCTGAGGCGGCTGGCAAGAGCAAGGGCGGCTGGGACGAGGACGAGGAGGATGAGGAGGACGAGGACGACGAAGATGACGACAAGGAGCCGACCCCCGTGGACGTGCCCCCGGCCTTCTGGCCCCCGCCAGCACCCCTCCTGCATATACACTACCCGCTCCCGCCACCTCCCCCACCGCCACCTCCGCCCCCGCCGGAGGACGATGCGCCTCCTGTCCGGACGTCCATGGCAGGGGAAGAGAGCGAAGGTGACTTGGGGTCTGGAACTAGATCTTGCTTCGGCCCTACGGTTGCTGGTGCATACGTAGGCTGTGCCAGCTGGACGTCCCTACCGCCTCACCTGCTGTATTGCGACGGACTAGTCACAACGCTTCTTGGATTTCATGTAATTACATGCAAGTGCACTCCCTCCCGCAGACGAGTTTCCGGGTAGCCATGGACCCACTGCCACCGGGGATGATGCCGATGAGGCTCCAGCACCACCTCCGCGGCCACCCACCCCGCCCCCACCCGAGCCCGTCATCACCTACCTGCCCGTCGCCCGCACCATAAAGCCACGCGTCTTCGTCATACACACTGACGGCTCCGGATACGAAGTCCTCGACTCCGAAACCGTACAGATCTACCTCTCCGCCCGCCAGGCGCTCGCGGCCGAGGCATGCGGCGCGCGGCCGGGGTCGCCGGGGCGAAACGGTACGGCAGCGAACGGCAAGGGCGGCGCACACGTGGGCGGGTACTACGGCCTGGCTGTGGAGATACGGCGGGACGAGCTGCCTGACGCGGATGAGGAGGGCATGGCGGTGCACAGCGTGCTGGTGCAGGTGCCGCAGCGTCGGCCGGAGCTGGACCCGCTGCCGCTGGGCGGTGCGGCGCTGCTGCAGAAGTACAGCCCGCACGTGGAGGAGCTCATGCCCGCCTTCAAACGCCTGGCGCAGCTGGTCAAGCCGCCGAAGGGTGGGTCTCGTGCAATGGGTGTTGGTGGGGAGAGAGCGCAACATGCATGGAGGAAGCTGGCTGGTGCAGTGGCCGTTAGGAGCTTGCGCGGCCGTGGAACCTTTCTGTCGCGCCCGCTCAGCCCTCGCCCGTACGACACATGTTACTCACGTGCCACACACTTACATGCGCCCATTTGATTTCTCGGGCTGCTGTTCTGGCGTATGCTGACCCCTCAGGCGCGGGCCTCAGCAGCGTGCAGTACATGCCGCGGGTGTGCGGCTACGAGCCGCCCGCCGTACGGCAGCCGCCGTCGCTGCCCGTGCTGCTGTACCGCGAGTTCCTGGAGCTGCCGGAGCTACGTCCCGACACCATTGCTACCATCCGTGAGGTGCTGGCTCAGCAGGCGCGCACCGAGCAGGTACGTTGGCTACCTTCTACCCCACCTACCCGCCGTAGCGACCAGCCAAAATTTCCACAAGTTTACCAACGCGTTGTCTTGATGCAACAATTACAGTTACAATTGCGTCCGGAGAGCCAAGGGGGCCCTGAGGGCGGAACATAATGTGTTATACATTCGGAATCTGGTGACCCATGCTTACCAAGCGCAACGTGCTATGCAACACCATGCCATGCCCTGCTACCTTGTCCACAGACCCAGGAGCGGCTGTACGCCGCCGCCGTGCCGTACGAGGACATCCGGCCGCCCGAGGCGCAGCAGCAGGACGCGGAGGTGCTGGCAGCCATCCTGGAGCTGCGCTCGCGGCCGCCCGTGGTGCGCGCGCGGACGGTGGCGGCGGAGGTGAAGCGGCGGCGGGAGACGTCCGAGGCGGCGGCCATGGCTCGGGAGCAGGCGGTGCGGGAGCGGGAGGCGGCGGCGGCGGTGGCGAGCGAGAAGGACAAAAAGCCGTGGCCCATCAAGGTCGGCCCGTTCGACAACGCGCCGAAGCGGCCGGTGGACGGGCAGGTGAGCCAAGAGGGCAGACTCAGCGGCGTAATGTTTGCAGGTGGTGTAGCGTTGGCTGATCGTCTGCTGGTTTTGCTAGGCCAAAAGGAGTGTTGCCTAAGCCCGCACCCGCTCCTGGATGCCTGCCCGCCGCAGACCCTCAAGTACTTCGAGTCGGAGGAGGGGCTGCTGGCGCTGGAGAACGACCCCATCATCCACGAGCCCATCAACCGCCGCATGCTGCCCCCGCGCCTCCCACCGCCCGCCGCCACCCCCGGAGCCCCCTCCACCTACTCCCCCGGCGTCTACGTCGCCGACCGCCCCGTGCCCTCCGCTGCGGAGGCCGCCGCCGCTGCTGCCGCCGCAGGAGCCGCCGACTACAACCCCCTAACCGCCACCGGCGGGTCATTGACCCGTGGGTCACCTGGGCAAGGAGGGAACTCCCCTGGTACCGGCCGCGCAGGGACGCTCCAGCCCGTGGACTACTCCTACCCGGAGCTGGGCCACAGCCAGATCCTGGGCGCCACGCAAAGCTCCCAGCCGTCCACCAAGAGCCACGTGTACGACGTGTACGGGCAGCCACGCGCCGTACCGCCGCAGCTGCCGCGTCAGCACCGAACAGACGAAGCCGACGTGGCGCTTAACGAGGCGTACCTCCGCGCCGAGGCGGACGCCGTACGCATCGGCAAGACGGCCTCCACCTCGCTCATACGGCACGCGGGCAAGGCGCTGAAGCAGTTCACGCTCACCCCGGGGCACCTGCACCTGGGCAGCGTGCCGGTGGGGTCTGTGGCCCACCGCACCGCACGCCTTGCCAACGTGTCCACCGCCGCCGCACGCTTCACCGTGTCCCGGCCCGAGCTGCCCCTGCGCGTCATCTACAAGCCGGGCCCCGTGGCCGCGGGCATGGAGGCGGTGATGACGGTGGAGTTTGTGGCGGAGAAGCCCGGGGACTTCGTGGGCGAGGTGGTGGTCAAGAGCGAGCTCAACGTGCTGACGCTGACGGTCAGTGCGAAGGTGGTTCCCGCGTCGCCTGATGACGGCTGCGCAACAGGAGACGTCGTCGGGCCGGCGTCGCCGCCGCCGCCGTCTGCAGGGCTCAGCCCCAGCGGTCGGGGGAGTCCTGTGAAGCGGCAAGGGGAGCCCCCTGGGGGCCTGCCGCCGGTGACGTCGGCCAGGAGGTCTGCGTCTCAGACCAGCCGCCTGGCGAGCCCGCTGGCGGGGGCGTCCAGGGGAGGGTCCCCGCCTGCGGTCCCGGGTGTGGGTACCCTGGAGCTGCCGCAGCTGGACGAGACTAAGACCCTGGACCAGCTGTTGGCGGGGGCGCAGGGAGGGGCGGCTGGCGGGACGGAAGGGGAAGGGGAGCAGTAGTACAGAGCGAGAGCGGAGGAGCGCATATGCATTAGATGCCTGGCGTAAGCGGTGGTGCCGTAGGTGGCCAGGCTGTGGCCTTACTTGCCCTGCTGTGTTGTTGCGATGACACGCGACTGGTGCATGTGGGAGGAGTTGGAGGTTGGACGATTGCTGTGTGTGGCCATGGCTGCGGGCTGTGAAAAGCCCAACGTGTGCTGCATGTTGTAGCATTGTGCTACTCTGGGGGCAACACCATTCATGCTGTATTCTGGAAGGCTGCGTAGCAGGTGCTGCAGCGGCTGGTGGCATGTGAGCTGCTTGGTAGCAACTGACGTCGGCAAGGCCCTACAGTGGCCTCAGTTTGCTTGATTCATGGTCCCGTGCCTTGTGGACAGCACGGGGGTGTGATTGGGATAGGTGCAACCTGGTGTAACTTACTCGTTGTAGCAAACGGGACGAATGCGAATGGCGGGCGGTTGTGGCCTCCTCCGCTGTGCGCATTGCCCGACGCCGCAGCCGGTTATATGCATCCTTCGTTTCTGCTTCGTGCCACGGAAACCATTCTTGCTGAACATGCCAAACGCAGCAACAAGTAACACGCCGCGTTGCCGCCTGTCACGGCTTGTGCCAGGGTCCGATCTCAGGTGCTGCCCGCAGGAACACAGTACCCTTTTTCCAGTACTCACATCGACCGTTTGGATGCCATCCGGGCGGACCTGGGCGGACAGGCACACTCTGACACCGTGCAGACAGCACACGTTACCGGTAATGCAGCTAGTGCTCCGGAGAAGTCCGGACCCACGCTGTCCATGCAGCCAGCATGCAGCTCGCACACGTCAGGTTGTCAAATCCAGGACAACAACGGTTGTGCGACCAAGAACTTGTACGGCTAATCATGGTCCATCACATGACGACATGAGGCAAGGCAACAATACACGGCATACCGTTTGCCGTCGTACATCCGTATTGCCTACCGGGCAACAGGGAACAACAAACGCATGAACATGGTGCGAGCCGTTGCGCTACTGTGCCACCCTGAACTCTTCGAGCACGCCAGGTACCAATGCGGCAAGGGCGTGCCATGAGTACGCAGCGACTCAACTGGCCGCAATGCAGATACCGGTACCAATGGATGAACGCCCTCGATGCCCCACACCACAACAATCCGTCCTGAGGACAAATGCTGGCCAAACACTTGGCCTGCAGACTATGAACCCCTCTGTACGGATCCTACTAAGCTATTATGTGGCACGCCAGGACTGCATGCATAGATGAAGAGCATCACAGCCATGACTGTATACGGCCAAACTTCGCACGCCGTCTAGGTAGCGCTCGTGGAAAATGGACATGCACAGCAGCAGTTTACCTCCAGCAATGTTCATGTACCACCAAAAGTCAGCTCAACGAAAAACTCTGCATCCCGCGTAGTTGATGCTTACGCCTTCATGGAAAGGGACATGGGCGCCCCCACGCCGTACGGTGCCGGCGGCGCGGCGGGGGCAGCCCCAGGGCACCCTACGGCAGCAGGGTACCCCGCGGGGGCCTGGGGCATGGCGCCTGCTGCGGGGTAGAGGGCGTACTGCTGCTGCTGCTGCTGCTGCGGGGCCGGGTAAGCTCCGGGTTGCGGGTAGCGGGGGGTAGGGGTGGGGTGACGTGCGTAGCCGCTAGGCATGGGCGCGGGCGTGGGTGCTGGCTGCGGCTGCTGCTGTTGTTGCTGCTGCTGCAGCTGCTGTGGGGCCGGGTAGGCTCCGGGCTGCGGGTAGTAATGGGCAGGGGTGGGCTGCTGCGCATAGCAATTGGCGGGCACAGGCAGGGGTGCGGGCTGCTGCTGCTGCTGCTGCGGGGCTGGGTTGGCTCCGGGTTGCGGGTAGCCGGGGGCAGGCGCGGGCTGCGGCGCGTAGCTGTTGTATGCGGGCACAGGCATGGGCGCTGGCTGCGGCTGCTGCGGTTGCTGCACCACCACCACCGCCGTCCCGCCGCCCGGTGCCGCCCCGATGTACCCTGGCAGCACCGTCAGCTCTGCGGCGCCGCGCAAATTGGCTGTAAAGGCGCCCGGGCGGCGGACCACCGCCTTGACCTTGTAGGACACGCTGGACCGCACGCTGCCGCCCATACCGGGGGCGCCGAGGGTCCTGTCGCTGGCCTGGAGGGAACAGCTGGGCTTGGCGTTTGTGGGCAGGTGGAATCCGGCAAAGCGCCACTGGTAGTGGCCCGGCTGTGCCACTTCCTTGGGCTGCCAGCGGTGCAGCTGCTGGCCGTCCTTGTAGAGCACCGTCTGAACTTGCCGCGTCTCGGTGCGCACGTCCGTGTGCACGTCGGTGTGGCCATGGTGGTGGTGGTGGTGTCCGTGGCGGTGGTGATGGTGGTGGTGCCCGTGGTGATGGTGGTGGTGATGTCCATGATGGTGGTGGTGATGGTGGTGGCCGTGGTGGTGGTTCACGTGTGTTACCACAACATCCTGCTGGATGTGCGTCACCTCCACACCCTTGATCTGCGGGAGGACAGCGTGTGGGTGCGTAGGGGAGAAAACACTGTCAGGTGGTGTGTTTGGTGGATTTGCGGTAGCTTTGCCCAACTGTGCACCTGCAATACTCTGGCGGGAGCGGCTGCAGTACCATTCCTGCCCTGCCCATGCAGGCGCGTGCTCCCTTGGTGCCCACCTTGACATCTAGGCAGATACACTCCGCGGGCTCCACCAGGTTCAGGTGGATGGTGCCGGTGACCAGCTCTCCGGGATAGAAGCGGTTCCTGAGGTGGCACGGGAGGGAGGCCAAGGCGGGAAGGGGTGTCACCAGAGCACTGGGACTAGGGCACGGGGTGACACGGGCGGCGGCAGAGGCAGGGCCCACCTGTCCAGGACCACCGCCACGTTGTTGCCCTTGGTAAAGTTGTTGCCCATGTTAGTTTGATTGCAAGTATGAAAGCGAGGATGAACGCTGCGGCTCTATGTCGCTGGAAAGTACGCGCACGAAAAGCGCGACTTTGACCTTCAGCGCTCTCCTTCTTGCTGCCTAATTGCCTAAATGATGGCTGCTTGTGCTGATGCTGTGGCTAGCCCGACCCTTTATAGATCTGGGCACTTGTCGCTGTCTTCGGCGAGCGGGACTCGGGCGCGAGAAGCCGACGGGAAGCCCAGGTCACTCCTTGTCGTAACATCACGCACAAGCAGCTGATACACTATCAGCAACAGTTAGATTGTGATTGCTTTGTTGACGCGTCGCTGTCGGCTGCAGTGGTTTGGGAGCCCAGCGCAGACGGAGCAGAGCATTGAACAGGCATGGAAGAGGTGCGCTTTAGTACATAGCATGCTCTGGTGCAAACAAAGTTGAACTGCTTTCCCTGCTTCTTCAGTTATGCTGTATGCATTGGGATTTAGTGTAAGGCAGCATTGCAGGCTGGGAGGTGCCAGGAGGCAGGGAGGTGGGGGACACGTGCTTTCCGCTGCTTGGGTCTGGTGCCGCCTGGGAGGCTGATTGGATATACGGGGCACTGGGTCAGAGACCCATGCCGAAGGCGCACTGAATCTCTCGCTTGTTCTGGTGTTCGTCCGCACGAGGCTGGGCCTTTTATCTACGGTATGGTGGGCCACACATGTACAGCTGCAGGTCCGTAGGTGGGCAACGACGAGTCTCCTGTGATGCAACAGGATACAACGGGGGACACGCCCTCGACCAAAGCGGGTTGTTTTAGCGTCACAACATGCACCAGGGTGCACCGGTGCCCCTCAACGTGGGGAAGCCAGCACGCAGCACCAGTACCAACCTACCAAGTCCACTGGGATACGGTACCATGCAGATGGCTTGATACCCAAGGATTCAATCCAAGCGCATACCATGCGAAGGTATGTTCCTGCCAAGAGCAGGCCCCTGGCCAAGAGCTGTGATCCTAGGCCGGCGGGTGCTACTGCAGGCATTTCTGTATTGCCTCCACGCGGATACGGTACCGATATGGGGTCATAAGCCCAGGAACTGTGCAGCGCAAGCTGTGAATTAGGGTGGTTGTATGGTGCGGTGCGGGCGCCCCGGGCTGCCCCGGGTCATGGCACCACATGCTATACAACTCAGATACAACTGGGCTTGAGAAGGGCCCTGGCTGGACGCTTACTGGTGGGAGGAGAGGGTGCTGAGAGGAAAGGCACACGCTGAGGCCTGCTGACCAGAACCTGGAGGCCCTGACATCGGGGTACGGTATTAAGCCGGGTATGGGGCCGAGGGCCACATCGACACGCTTTGAAGCTGCTGGTGTGGAGGTGCGGGGAGAGGGGCGCTGCGCGCCACTGCATGCCGAAAGGGTGTACTGCGGTACTGACTGGTTGTGGGTGGCTTTGGCACGCCGTACTACAAGGCCCTGAAGCGGAGGGCACCTTGGGCTGGGGTGCGCGGGTTGGCAGGTGCGGCCGGCAAGTGCGTGGTGGCGGCGGACAAGTGCGTGGTGGCGGCGGACAAGTGAGTGGTGGCGGCGGACGGAGGGCTGCACTGGGCGGCACACAGGGGAGGCTGTGTATGGGTTGGGCGCCGGCCAGGGCCATGCGCCGCAGCCGTGACTTCATTGTTGCCTTGTGGTGCTGTGGTGGTGCGTGGCGTTGGTAAAGGTCCTTTCTTGCATATGAAAAAAATTGTCGTGCAACAAAATGCGGCCGACCTGACCGTTGGTTACTGTACGTCTTCAGCAGCTGTGTGCCCGGGCAGAGTGCCAGTTGAGCTGCAGATCATGTGCTACGGCTTGCTACGCACCCAGCAGCACCCAGGGCTGGTTGGCAATTGCCAAGCAATAATGTATGTCAGTTGAGACTCCCATGGTCAGTGTCATCCAAGCAGCACGTAACAGCAACCGCCTGCACCCCAGCATTGGCTTTGGCCCCCAACTGCATCGGGCTTCCCCAAACAACGACTGAATGTCTGGGTCATTGCTTAAGACACCTACCAGTACAGAGCGAACACCAACCAGCACTGCGTAGGACTGCTGTTGTACACAATGCCCTGTTGGCCCTACAGCCTCCGTACGCCTGAATCCTCAAAACTGCTTGGTACGATATGCGCTCAGAGGCCAAATAGCCCCAACAGCCTGGGCTCCGCCCCGTCCTGCAGGTCATCAGCCACTGCTGTGGTCCACATCATGCTACCACGTCACAATGCACAACTGCGATGGATACGGCATGTTTCAGTGCGATATGTGCCCCCAGCAGCAGTCGTAATAAATCAACATGCCACCTCGGACATGCTACACACTCTTGTCTGCAGCGCCGCACCAAACCAAACGAGCCCCACACCAAACGACGGCAAATGGCACTCATCGTCATGTTATACTCATCATCATGATCGTTTGCTCCAAGTACAGACACGTGTCGTTATGTCATAGTTCTTGATCATGCCGCAAACACACAATATGGTACATGTCCTTCCTTAGCCGCCCACCTACGACATGAACGACATGAACCACATGGCACCCCAGACAAGCACGGTCAGCGTCACGACGTGCACGGTCAGCATGACCAGCGCATAGAGGATGGCCACCATCACATAGTGGCCTCGGCCACCTCCCGCACCCGGCAGCATCCGCAGCAGCATGCGGCTGAGCGCAGTGCCTAGGTCCCGCACAAGCGTGTGCGGTCCCACGCCCCGCTGTACGCCAAACCAGTGCAGCACCAGCACCACCAGTGACGCGCCCGGCTCAGAGAAGCAGGCCAGCAACGCCACGCCCTTCCCCGGCGCCGGCATGCACGCCTCGCTGAAGGGCCTTGGGCAGCTGCAGCAGCAGAAGTACTACTGCGTGCGCTGCGATGACGGCTGTGCCTGTGTAGGGACAGAATCGTGTACTCGACGCCGGCGACAGGATGACAGGTGTTGGGAGGGGGGCGGCGGGCTGGCCATGGCAGTGCGTGCGGTAGTCGAGGCCATGGCATGCGGGCGTTGGCCTGCACCAGCAGGCACGGGTGACGCTGCGGCTGAGTCCACGTGCTGCTGCTGGGGCTGGTCTCCTTGCCACAGCGGTGCAAGCGAGTGCCAGGCAGCTAGCCACATCGGCTTACGGCCGGCTGGTGGCGGGGGCGGCGACGCTGCGCGTGCGGCACAGTGTGGTGCACAGGTGAGCACGCGTCAGCCAGAACGTTGCACCGCACGTACAGCGCACAGCGCCTGAAGCAGTTTCTGCCCGACGACAGATCCGACACATGCTTCAGCCTGCTGCCAAACAAGTAACTGCTCCCTCCCCCCTCCCCCAGTTGGTTCTTGGTGCCCCGTCGCGACAGCACACTGCTTGAAGCAACGCCCGTGTCCGCCGTCCCATCCGAGACCCAGCCGCAGCCCCAATCCCCGTGCCAACCAAACCTTCCACACACATGCCCAATACCCCATGCACACGAGGGCTCACCCAGGTTGCGCTGGAGCTGGCGGTCCGTGTCCAGCGTGTTGGTGTTGCCACCTGGATTGGCAGATGGAGCGGGGCAAAATATGAGCAGTCAAAATAACCAGCACTACACGCTAAGCTCAAGCCTGCACCGCTGCACAGTACAGCAGACAGCGCACTCTGACAATAATAGGTGAAGTATGCGGGCAAACCATTGACTGAGTTGTCCTGGTCCACGGCATTGGAAGGTTCGAAATGGAAAGATGCACACAGAGACGGAAGCGTGTTACATGTCCATATGCATACAGCAGGGTGACGGTGCACACGAGGAACTCTCAGGTTCTTCATTCCAACGTGTGCTAGGTAGGGTGGGGTGAGAGCAGGACGCGAACGCGCAAGGCGGATGAACCCGCTTTGAAGATATTCATTGGACGGAAGGGCAACTGGTCCCTTTGGGACTCGCACACGTGTGCCCACCAACGGCTCACCCATCGCCAGTCGCAGAGCCTTGCGGGTGGCCATCCGCCTGATGCCCACGGCCTGCAGCTCGGCGTCGTTGAGAGCGAGAAAAGGTTCGCGCTTCGACGGAGCCGAAAACCCTTCCCCGTCCAGAACCGAGAAGCAATGCTCTTTCTCATCATCTTCTAGGGTTTTCAGGCCATAGATGAAGTCCTGGAGGCTCCAATCCGTCGCCATGAGCGTTGGCTACCTCGTTGCAGCATATGTGCTGCAGCCACAGGTTGCAAATGAATAAAAATGATGGTGTCTGGAACAGATGTACAAGACCCCAACTCGGCGCAATTTTGGGGTTGGCATGGATGTTGGCATCATCTCAAGCTGCATGGGCGGCGGCGGCGGGCATATCCATCTGGCCAGGACTGGGCACTCGCTCCACGGCCAGAAATGCCTTGTGCACGGCCGGCTGCCCCGTAGGGCCCGCCAAGCCGCCCAGCGCGCCGAGAGCACTCAGCCCTGCCCTCCCATGTTGGTGAGCCAGGCGGCAGGGAGCTGCGGCAGGGCGACGGCGGCGGGCCATGCAGCGGCACGCCGATAAGTACGGTAGTGTGCGTCATGACGGCCTGGCGGTGCGTGCCCGATGCCTCTGAGGCCCTACGGTGGCCGACCTTGCAACAATATCACCGTATGATGGATCCAATTGCCACGCATGAGGTGCTGAACGCGCGCGTGCGCACCGCACGGCGGGGGAGGGTGTGACGGCGGCCGCGGCGTGGTGCAGCCTGCAGCAGCAGCCATGTCGCGTGGCCCTTCGCTTCCACAGCGCAGGGTGTCACAGCCCACAGGCCCAGGCCGTCCAGGATGTGCGCAGTTGTTCAAACTGGTATGCGGATGAAGAGGGTAACAGGGTATGCAGCATGCACCTGCGTGTGGAGGCCGACAGGGTCGTACTGCGGTAATTGCTAACTACGGTATTGGCGGCAGGGTAGGCTTCCCCCCGAAACGCTGAGCACCCACAGTTCTACGACACCACACTCCGCGTACCCACGGCAGCAGCTGCGTCATGCCTATTGGCAGCGTGCTTGGGCACCCGTCTGATGCAGTCTGGTAGGGTTGCCGGCGCCTAAACTCACCCGCTAGTCGACCACCCATGCTGCATGGGCCCATGCAGAGCCCCGGCCGACCACGCAAGACCAATGCTCGCTAGCTTAGGGAGATAGCAAATATACCGGTATGTAGTACGTATCAATGCGCAGCTTCCGGTGCGGGGAGTCCAACGGTGTGTGTCGTGCCCCAAGTACCAGCTTAGGGCGACATAGATTCACCAACCCACACCCCGTCTTTGGTCTGTCGGTTCAGGTCAGAGCGTCGGACTTGGTAACTTGGGTTTGGGGTATCGTTGCCAGGCTCCCTTCCTCCGTACACCTCCTCTACACTCGGTTGCATGTGGGCTTTTGGGGGTTCTGCCTGGGGACCTCTTCGCCCGGACCACCAAGCGCGTCCAGACGAACAGGGCCGATGAGCCCGTTCACTTGTACCGTCATGGGCTGGACGAGGGCATTGCGCGCGTACCGTAACCGTACCCTTGGTACATCATACCGGTGTACCCTGCACAGCGGTGATACAGGCGGGCATGCACAGCAGCTCCCCACAGGCGGCGGCATGTGTGCCCGGGGCGCAGCTGCGTGCATCATGGCTGGTCCCTCGCTAGTTGCGCCATGCAGAACACAACGGTGTGTGTCCGGAGTGCGCTTGGGTACGGGCGTTGAGTGCGCGTTACACCTGATGCGTCGCATGCCCCGGCTGCACGGCTGGGGCGCTGCTCTGGGGGCTCGCGGCGCTGCCCGCGCCATGCCGCCGTCGCACGGGCAGCAGGCAGGTGGAGCGGCCGGGCATGCGTTTGCAGCGCCTGTGTTTGCCGCCCGCCACCAAAACAAATATTATCCGACCGTCAACAAAGGGTCCTACTACGCCAAGAACACAAACTACAAACAACACAAGTCCAAACACATGAACAGCTGCGTAGTCCACAAGTCCATCGAGGCCATCTGCGCGCGGCACGACCTACCCGCGCGGCCCACGCCACTCGGCTGCCGCCGACTCGGGCCCGGAGGGCCAGCCATTGCTAGACCGGTGACAGGCTAGGGACCGGGCGCTTTCGCCGTGCAGGCCCTCGCAGAACGCCGTCCCCGGCGTGCTCTGGCTGCTGCTTACCCCGGCCGCACCGCACTCCGGGCCCTCTACCGCACTTGGACCCCCGCTGAAAGACTGGTGTAAAACACCACCTAAACGGTTACGTCAAACCTTCAAGCCCTCGAACACCGCCGCCTGTGTCACCAACGCCACCGCACAAACGTTCGACGCCCCTCCTCCTTTTCTGACCACCCCTCCCGGCCTCCCTGCACACCGCGCTCACAGCTTGGCGGCGGCTCCGGGCCCCGCGCCCAGCTTCCTGCCCGCCTCCGCCGCCGCCACCAGGTAGTCGCAGGGCGCGAAGAAGCCCGCGTGCCGGGGGCCCACCAGCGAGGCGAAGTGCCGCAGGCGCGCCACGATGCGGGGCGCGCCCACCAGGTCCGCCCAGAAGATGAGGCCGCCCTGCGGGGGGTCGGGGCGCAGTGGGGCGGGGGACCACCAGCAGGAGGGCGGTGAGGGCAGGTGCGCGCGGCTGTGCAGGCCCGCACGCCCACGCCTCGGAGGCGCAGTGCCGCGAGCCCACCCCTGAGCGAGGGGGCGGGGGGCGGGGCACGGCAGCCCCCGTACGGCCGGGCTGGCAGCCGCCGACCGGATCACCAGATGCTGTGCCACTCTGCTGCCCCGCGTGCCCTTCGCACATCGCTTTCCCTCTGTGCACCTGTTGTCCACTTGTCCCCCGGTGCCCCCACGCTGCCATGCTAGCCCTTGGTTGCCCCACGCCCTCGCACCTTGACCGCCGGGAAGCCCATGGCCATGACGGAGGCCACGTCCAGGTCCGCCGCCTTGTCCACGATGCCCTCCGCCACCACGCGGCAGCCCTCGTTCACCACTAGGGAGGGAAGGGGGACACGGCACACGCGCAAAACTCAGTTAGGGCGTGTCGTGATAGCCGGCCACGACCCCCGGGCCATGCAACCCCCTTATGGTAAGTTGCGGTAATGGGCCACAGCTCACGCAACCAAGAATGGTGCCAGCGATCTGCAGTTCTGCACGACGCACAGGGACCACCTCGCCGGCGTCAACATCTTGAGCTGAGCCGGATGCGCAATTGACTCTTATTATAAATTGGCATCCCACACCCTGTGCAAGCAGCTGCTTCCATCCTCCTGCTCCGCCAACAACAACCTTCCCCCAACCCTGGCCCCCTCCCTCGCTATTAGTAACTTGTTCCCCCCTTCCTCCCCGGCCCTACCCGGGAAGAAGATGAAGTCCAGGATGTCCTGGTCGGACAGCGCGGGCGGCTTGGCCCCCGGCTGCAGCAGGCCCGCCTCCTGGCGCGAGGCGGCCAGCAGGGGCGCCAGCTCGGGGTCGGGGGAGGCCTTGCGGGTCTTGGGGTCGAACTGGGGACGGCAGGGGAGGAGGGGGGACCAAAGTACATGTCACGCAGTGGGGGGAGGGAGTTTGGCGGTACTGAGGCATGAAGACAGACGAGGTCGGGGGGACGGCGGGGGGTTTCCGGGCCCGAGTTTGGCGCGACGCAGGGGTGTGCCCGCGCCGCAGCGGTCGTCCGTCGCTTGGTCCCCGCCCCCCGCAGTACCCACAGCGAGGCCCATCGTTGGCACAGCAACGCACAGACTCAAAACCGTGCTTGCAGCGGAGCTCTCTCCTGCAACCTTGGATACTTATTGCCTTTTCCTTCCCCAAACGGTGCCTGTCCCTCCCGCCCGCCCCGTAGGTCGTAATGGTTATACTTCCCCTACCACCTCCTGCACCTTGCCTTACTAGTCGCCCCCCTTGCCCCCGCACCTTGTAGAAGCCCTTGCCGGTCTTCTCTCCCGGGCGCTTGGCCTCGTTGAGGGCCGGGATGAGGCGGCTGACGTAGACGCGGTCGGGGAAGGAGGACACGAAGTTGGCGCCCACGTGCAGCCCGATATCGGAGCCGACCAGGTCGTTCAGCCTGGGGCCACGGAGGGGGCGCCATGGGGAGCTGAGGCAGCGTGCACGCGGCAGCTGCCACAACCAACAACGCTCTTGGAGGTTGAAAGCACGCACGCCGGCACTAGCACTTCGCCCTTCCCACCACTTCCCGTATGTCCCACACCAACATCATCACCCGTACCAAATTTCCTTACTCAACTTCTAGCCGAGGCATCCGGATACAAGGTGGGTTGGGTTTTTCTACTATGCTTATTGATAATCACTTCGATCTGCATAACGCCTATCGCCTATCTGCGTGCCTCACTACCGCCCACCCCACGCTCCCCCGCCGACCTGAAGGGCCCCATGGGCATGCCGAACTTGCCCGCCACCACCGCGTCGATGCGGTAGGGGTCCAGGCCCAGGTCGGCCAGCAGCACGGCGGACATGGTGTAGGGGAAGAACACCTGGTAACATTTGGGGGTGGGGGGAGGGTTGCAGATGGGGGCGGGAAGGATCAACAAGGGGGTCTGCAACAGGGCGGTCGAGCGGCACAAGCGGCGGGCGCGCACCAGCCAAGCGCACGCACGGGTCCGGCCCCCCGCCCCCACGTCAAGCCCCCCGTGGCTGCTGGGGCGTGCGCTGCGGGTGCCGCCCCTGCACCACTGCCCCCCTGCCCCTCGCCCCGTGCCCACCCTTCCCCCGGCCCCCTCACCCTGTTGACCGCGAACCCCGTGCAGTTGCCAACCACCACAGGCGTCTTCTTGATGCTCCCGGCCAGCGCCAGCGTGTCCAGCAGCACCTGGGGAGCAGAGGGGGTGGGGGCGCGGCGAGTTGGCCCCGCAGGCTGGAGCACGGAGTTGGGGGCAGCGGCACGCAGCACGTGGCGCCAGGTGGTCCGCCGCCAGTGGCAGCTCCCTTCACGGTGTCAGGGCCCGCGCCGCCGCCGCCCCCGCCCACCTGCGCGCTGGTGTGCTTGGTGCGCACGATCTCCAGCAGCGGCACGATGTGCGCGGGCGAGAAGAAGTGCGCGCCCACCAGCCGCTCCGCCGCCTGGCGGCCGCCCGCCATCTTGGCGCCCACCAGCTCGATGTCAATGGTGGAGGTGTTGGTGGACAGGATGGCGTCGGGCCGGCAGTGCTTCTCCAGGTCTGCGGAGGGTGGCGAAGGGCGGATGGTGATGAGGGGCGGGAAAGCGAGGGACGGGTGGTGGTGGAGTCGCCTGCGGTGTGGCGGGTTGCACAGCGGTGCGGTGCGGCACGTGCAGGTGGCTGTGACGCCCGGCGGCTGCCCCTGCCCGCACGCCATCCCTTGCTTCCCTCCGGGCCGCCGACCCCGCCCGCAAGCCTGCAGGCCGCGAGCCAGCCCCAGGCCCCGCGCCCCACCTGCCCAAGGCCTGGGTGTGTAGAGGACCGAAAGTGACCAACGCCCGACCAGCAGCAGCAGCCGTACACCTACCCCAGCTCCCAGACCCAAAGGCAAACACTCAACGCCCCTCTGCAACAGCCCCGGCCACACCAGGTAACCCCGCCGCCCTCCTCACCCTCGCCGCCAAGAATGGCTCCCTGCGCAGCAGCGCCGAACGCCACTGCCTCGTCGGGGTTGACACCCTTGTTGGGCTCCTTGCCGTCGAAGTACTCCTTCAGCAGCTCCTGCACCTTCGGGATGCGGGTGGAGCCGCCCACCAGCACGATCTCGTCGATGTCGGACTTGGTGAGCTTGGCGTCCTCCAGGGCCTGACGGGGGAGAGCAGGAAAGTTAACTCGTGCACTCTGTGCACGCAGAGATATAGTTATAGCGGGCAACGGACATCAGGCACCCCCACTGCCTCATGTGCGTCCACCCGCCAGTGTAAACCCGGCTTGCGGCTTGGCCCTTGTAGCAACCAAAACGGCTCGTACTGGGCGTGCGGAGAGCGCATGACACTTAGCGAGAATGTGCAGCAGCTGCAGGTAATACCGTTTGGCACAATTACAATGCTTACGTGCACCCGCTTAAGACAGTACCGAGCCCCGGGACACCGTGAGGTGGGTACACTTGGGTGCATTTACAAGCGTAGCCGCACGCGCTTTGTTTGCCTGGCTGCGGGAGACGACGCGGGACACGTCAACACCTCCGTCACGACTAAGTTCCGCCCGCCCTACCACGTCACGGCTTTGTGGTTAGCAGGGTTAAACAGTACCGCGCCCCACACTGCACCCCCAGCCCACATCCTTGACGGGGCCCGTAACCCATGTGCATGTACCCAGCTGTGGGCAGTCCTGCATGGCTAACAAGGCGCACCCGCTCAAGACAGTAACGCGCCCCACACCGCATCCCCAGCCCACGCACCTTCTTGACGGGGCCCATGTGCATGCACGCACCCACCCACCCACCCACCCACCCACCCACCCACGTACGTATCAGGTGGTAAGTATTCAGTCATTTCCCACTTGTCGTTGCAGCCACTAACCTCGCTCTCCGCAGGCCGACTGTCTCCAGTTCCCCTTGCCGCTTTGCGGTTACCCACCACCCACCACCCACCCACCCACCCACCCACATGGTTTCCGCTTCCCCAGCCCACGCACCTTCTTGACGGGACCCATCATGGTCTTCTTGAACAAGTCCATGTTGAGCTCCTCGAAGCGGGCGCGGGTGAGCGGCTCCGACAGGTCAATGCCGTCGTGCAGGGCCTCAATCTCCACGCGGACCTGTGGGGGCAGCATAGTGGGCGAGGCGCATGAGGAGGGCGAGAGTGTGGGTGAGGCGTACGGGGAAGGCGACAGCTTCGGTGAGGCGTAAGAGAGGGCTATGGGCGTGTAGCTCATGTAGGGCAAGCAGCATTCCACGCGGACCTCACATTGTGATTGACACGCATGTTGGCGTGAGGCAAGGGTTATAACGATGGTGATGCGCCATCCGTACTGGCGGCACCAGGGCATCAGCATGGCATTTGCTGCCCCTGGCGCTATGATCCACCTGGCGCTATTTTTAGACGTCCCCCTGCTGTATGTTCGGTGAGGTTTGGGTGCAAGAGTTCCAGCACGGACGTGTTCCCTCACTGGTCCACCCAGGTCCACGCACCTGGTGCTGGCTCAACTGGGCACGCTTGGCGCGCTCAGCCTCCCGGCGCAGCTGCTGCAGCGCAAGGGCGTCCTTACTAACGTCCTTGCCGTACTTCTTCTTGATCAGCTTGATGAAGTACTCCATCACGCGCTGGTCGAAGTCCTCACCACCCAGGTGGGTGTCGCCGTTGGTGGACACCACCTGGTTGTGGGGGGGTGCCAGCGAGCAGGCAGTGGGTCGCAGCGTGCGGTGTTTGACCGGTCCGTCAGCAGCATGTGCGCATGACCAATATATACTTCCCACATGGCAGGTCCACTGAGCGCTGAGTCGGCAACATGCCAACGGCCGTATGCCCAATAGTGCGTGCCACTGAGCGCTGAGTCGGCAACACGCCAACGGCCGCGTGCCCGATATGTGTCTGCGGCGAGGTTGGCCATGTCGCAACCGCCATCAACCCATCATGCCTGTCCTCAATGGCCAGGATGGAAATAGCCAACGCCGAATCTCCTGATGCACGCCCGGCCCTCCCCAGCCCAACGGCCTTCCGTCCCTGTGACGCAGCACCACACGTGCTACATGCTACACACTTTTTCACCATACACACCATACACAGACACATGCCCCTTCCGCTCTGCCTTCTGCGCAGCTGCTCACACAGTACACCAAAAACACCTTTCTGATCTCCTCACGTGGATTGCTATCCCCATACTGCACCCTGCGATACGGTACGGTACGGTACCGTAGACAGCCACCCACCCGAACACGCCATCCTCGATGTGCCAGGACCACACAAACCCCGCCCTGCCTCCCATCCTTGTCGTACTGCATGCTACATGCTTACTGCATGCATCCTACTAGCACCCACCTCGCCGCCTTACACGGTTTCGTCGCGTTTTACGTGTACCCACCTCGAACACGCCGTCCTCGATGGCCAGGACCACTGAAACTATCCATCCTTGCCATGCCTTGCGGCATATTACATGCTTTGTTACGCCTACACCCACACTGCATCCTACTACTACGCATCAGCAGTTCAGTGCCCACCTCGAACACGCCGTCCTCGATGGCCAGGATGGACACGTCGAAGGTGCCGCCACCCAGGTCGAACACCAGCACGCGCTGTTCGCCCTGCAGCTTGGCGTTGAGGCCGTACGCCAGCGCGGCGGCGGTGTGCTCTTTGATGATGCGGAGCACCTCCAGGCCCGCGATGGTGCCTGCGCGCGGGGAGTGGGTTAACGTGCGCTTTTGTAAGTAAATGGGTTGGTAAGGGAGGTGGGCTGGTGGTCGGCTCATCCATGAAAGTGTGCAGCATGTCAAAACTAGTGGTGGCGCCCGCGCGGGATTCCAAGATAGAGATTGAAGATAGGTAAGGGCCTGGGATACAGTGCGAGCGCGTGGATTGATGGGTTGGGCATAAGGGCCTGGACTGGAGTGCCGCTGGTGGGTTAGATGCGTGGATGACGCGGAGCTGCTTCATGGTGCTAGCGGGCTTCCGTGGGAGGTGGGTGAGGGCTACAGCTGTGGCGTGCAGGGCTGGGAAGCAGTAGCGGTGCGGGGCGCACGATGTTCAGCACCGCCCCCGGGGAAGTAGTCGGGGGGCAGGGCACCCGCACGCACCACACATTCCCTGGCGGCGCCGTGGTGGCCTGCCCTCCGACTGTTGCGCCAACGATGGACAGCGCGGATCAGTGTCGCGGGGCAGGCTACCACAGAGCCGCAGGGGAACGGCTGGTATGTGCGGGTGCCCGCAGCTACTTCTTTGGGGCGCTGCGGTGCATCGTGCGCCCCGCATGGTGGTCAGGCGGAACGGTAGGACATAGACCCAGGCAGTGTGGCAGTGTGCCAGGGCCAGTCTGGGGCCTTGGGAGCGTGCGCGTGGGCCAACGCAGGCGGTGGCCCAGACGCGTGCGACACGAACGCACATGGGGCTGACAGGCAGCACGACGAGCACATACCTAGGTGCACCGCGTACCCAGGTGTCTCTTGGTGCGTCGCAGAAAGCAGAAAGCCCAAGCACGCCTGTGATGCTGCAGGTGACAACGTATCAACACCAGAGACACACCTCTCCTGTGCTTGCGGCCAGCTGCATGCAGACGAGACATGTTCAACCTGACGAACGCTTGCGACGATTACGCTTCCGTGTCGGAAAACGGCGTGAATATTAGAAGCAAGATGAGGGCCTTTTACTGAGGCCCGTAGGCCTCTGGGTTGCTGTTCTGCAGTTACAGTTACAGTTACAGTTGCAGGCCCAGTAGGGCGCGTCCGGAGAGCCAAGGGGGGCC
>VFQN01000818.1_pt1 | contig 55862 bp, 95 predicted proteins | sample 3512371 | NCBI WGS metagenome assembly VFQN01 (sample SAMN10412370, study PRJNA504923) | tailings metagenome | isolation source: Replicate 2 from Balatoc abandoned mine | place: Philippines: Itogon, Benguet | collected 2017-08-28
GACTCCCGCTGGCCTGTCCCTTCCCGTCTCCTTACCTGTAAACCTTTCCACAGAAAAAAAAGGCACACATCTCTGGGCTGTGGGCTCCCCTTGCCGAGCATGGGCAGAGCAGTGGCAATCCCCAGCCACGGGCCACCCACGACGTGGGATGCGTTCACTTAGTAGTATATGAGATTCTGTGCATCGCACTGCCACTGAATTTGACGAGTTGTCCAACCTACCCACAGCGGCTTGCGTCTGCAAACCATGGCAACCTCCCTTCTTGGCCGGCCAGGCTCTCTGCTAGGCACCTGTCGTCTCCAGAAGTCGGTCGTGCCTTTTGCTGTTTCTGGTAAGCCTCTTCTCGCTGGCTGGCCATTCGTTCGGCGCGAGTGGCTCAGGGTGTCCGTAGGGCCCTTGCAACACATAAAGCAGCCTGATATTGACAAACAGTGCTTACATTTGCCTTTGCACACCAGGTGCATCCCGGAGCCCAGCTGCCACGTCTTCAGCAGTTGTCCGAGGGAAGGGCCTGGGGCAAGGCAGCTGGGCTCGCACAACGCTGCTTCGGCAAGGCGTGGTTGTTCGTGCTGATAGCAACGAAGAGGGCTCCAACGTCAAGTATAACACCGAGTTTGGGTACTCGCGCAAGGATGTTCTCCTCATTTGCGGAGGCCTCATTGCCCTGGGCTACGCGCTCTACTACGGCCTTCAGGCTCTCGGCATGGAGGCCGGCTATGCAGGGAACTGGGTGCAGCTCATCATCTTCATGGGCATTTGCGTGGGCTGGGTGTCCACCTACATTTACCGGGTGGCAACCAAGGTGCGTGGCGCCATCAGAAGTGCAGCGGCACAGCCCATAGGAGGCAGGGTGCCACGGCGGAGGGCGAGTCGGATGCGCTATAGCACAAACACCCACGAGCCACACGCAATAACTGTGAATTACAGGGAGGAGGGGGCCATGGAAGGTGCAGGGCTCAGTGCAGGTGCTGTGCGGCGTGCTGAAGCCGCACACGCACACGGCACGCGTCACGGCACGCGTTGCTCAGGAGTTTCGGGCACAGTTGCTGCACCGTTGGGGCCCCAGTCCCCATCACCACGCTGCTCGTTTGACTTGCCTCCTCTGCCGCTGGACCACCACCCAACCGCCCATCTGCTAGCCCTCCACCTCCGTACCTTCCACGCAGCCGCACATCCACCACACCCTGTGCCGCCCTACGCTGTCCTCCACCTCTCCCGCCTATGAGTTTAACGATGCAGCTAACTGCTCCCTCCCGCACCCTCCATGCCTTCCTACGGCCAAACACCCCCGCACCCCTTTGTGACTGCCCACCGCAGCAAATGACGTACGTGAAGCAGCTGGAGGCGTACGAGGAGGCGGTGATGAAGAAGCGCATCGAGGAGATGACGGAGGCGGAGCTGCAGGAGCTGGCCAGCGAGGTGGAGAGCGACAGGCAGCGCAAGGCGGCGGCCAGGCTGCAGCAGCAGAAGCAGCAGCAGCAGCAGCAGTGAGGAGGCGGCAAGGCGGGGTGCTACGGGGGATGAGCTGCTGGGAAAGGGAGTTAGCAGGGAGTAGGAGGGTGGCATGTTAAGCTGGTGGTTGAGGTGGTCAATGCTGTCGGCAGCAGCATGCACCCATTTTCAGGTGGTCAGTGCTGTCGGCAGCAGCAGCAGGAACGCCACACGGCGGCAAGGGTGCTGGCAGCTGCGAACAGCACGGCAACTGGTTTTTTTCTTGCGGGATGTGGGTGCTGTATATGCATGAACCACCCAACCTTTACCACCTGCCAACGATGGGGTATGGAGCGCCTGGGGCCGTGGGGGGTGGGTGAAGCATGGGAGCATTGCTGGAGTCGGGTGGCCGGCACGCCACGTAGGAGTGGTTCGGACTGGTGGCGGGTCCGGTGCGCAGCAGTTCAAAGCACTGCGCACCGGACGACCTATGGCTCTGGTCGTGGCGAGCGCAGCTAGCATTGCATCGGGCACAAGCTGCTGCGGCAGGCACGCAATGCCATGTCTGCAGTGGGCACGCCAGACGATGGAGCAAGTGCGCTCGGGCCTTGTTGCTCGTGGGATGAATGCAAAACACGGTAGTGTGAAGGCGAAGCGTTACAATCAGTGCCGCACGCTAGCACGTGCAGCGCTCCCTGTACGCGCAGTTGCTGGTGCAGCCGGTCGGGCTGCCGTGTTGTAAGTGCACAGGGTTCTCGAGCTGCTCGTACCCATTACTTGTGGTGGCGCAGGGGTAGCAACCAGCAGAATCCAGGCAAAGCAATCTGCGGTTCAGCATGCGAATTTCTTCTGGCCTGCAGTTGCCCACGACGGTAGTGTTGTTGGGGCTGCACACCGAGCAGGGGAGAGGGGTGTGCAACTCGGGTCACATGAGCCCCATTCCGACAACTAATTGGCTGAGTGAGCCGGCACCCCCCTTGCGCATAGGCCGGTTCATTGACCCAAGTATGCCACAGTGTTATGGGCCCATGTGACCCCAGTTGCACGCCCATTCCCCCTGATACCCAAATGCCCGTGGCTGCCATTTGCCATGCCAGCACGTGCATGTGGGAGCACAGTGGTGGCCTTGTGGTTACCGGTACTCCCAAGCACGTGCAATTAGCTTCTTTTCAACTAGTTGCACATCTGGCCTCAAAGCGCTGCCACTAGTTCCGCTGGGTTGCGTTGGTCGTCCCCCCGCGCCCCGGCCCCCGCGCCTCAGACCAACAATGTCAGGGGAGATCTCCCCTGTACAATATACTATGCCTTGCCGTGTTCCTCTGCATGTAACGCCAATACGAACCACAAATTATTGCAGATGAAGCGGCTGTGGGCCAATTCAGACGGATGAACGTGCGCCTTCATCCATTCTCATGTATGCATGACGGAGCACGGAGCATGCATGAAAGGACAATTTGGTCCTGCAAGGTGCACCCTGCTGCAGCTCGATGCCATGAGCATACCTGCGGGCATACGCGACACGGAACAGCCCAATGGACGAACAGGTGCCCTTCCTAACCAGTTGATTTCGGTACGTGGCCGGGTGATATATGCGGTCCTTCAAAGGAAATGCGGGGGTCATATACGAGCATCCTGAAGCATCCCACCCAACCGCCACCACACGTGGACTGAAAGCATGACTGTAGCGCTGTACAAGGCCATCAATTGTTCCCAGATTTGTTTAATTCAATATTGCATATGCCGAGTGTCCTGGCTAGTGAGCTCTCGAGTCTCGGAGAGCGCCCGCTTGTTCCTGCACCCGCCTGCACCGACTGGGGTTTGTCGCTTCGAGCTGTGAGAGGAGGCACCATGCACCAGTACATGTGTACAAACATTGCGATAGCCTGCCGCTTGCCTTTTTTGCTTTCGCTTTGTGGTTGGGGAAGTGTCGCTCACAGCTCACAGCCCTGCCAGAACCCGGGCACAGCACTTTACGCAGGCCAACGACACTTTTGAATAGAGTGATGAACTCTTTGATGTAGGATCAAGCTTCACGCATTATGAGTAGCAAGTATTGCGTCAAGGCGATATGTTGCAAGGCGAGCGTTGGGACCATGGGCTGGCAGCCAGGTTTGCGAAGAACCTTGGTGCTAATCGGCCCTCCAGAGATGAATCTATCAGCATCTTCAGCTCTGGTGCGCTTGCGGGACTAGCACTCGAAGCTGGTGGGTTGTTGCTGAGGCGACTCGCTCTTCGCCGCATCGCACGTGGGTCAGCGTGGGTTGGCGAGCGGATTTGTACTTCGCCACAACCGCGCTATATGCATGTAGAAAGTAATTTAAAGGTGTTGGTATGCGTGAGATTTGATCTGGAAGTTTGATGTGCACTGCTGGTCTTGGCTCCTTCCACCGCGTGGCAGCGCAAAATGCCTCACCGTGGCCTCACCCACCGCAGCTGTTCATAGCGCTCGTGTGCTGCATACGCGGCATGAGCAGCTCAAGGCAGGACACCGGCTGGGGACACTGGGCTTGCGCTGGTGAGGGCACACTCCGGCGACTCAGCACCCATCCTGCATACCGTACTGTCTGTGCGTACGGTAAAGAGCCCGCGCCTGGCGTGTTCCAGTTACAGGGCTGGGATATGTACGTATGCCTGCATAGTCTAGCCTCCAATTGTACAGCTTCAGGGCATATAGTGTTTGCGACAGCTGCATGGCAGTTCCCTCCAGCGCTACTCCACGGCAGGAACCTCGTGTCGTGCTGCTGTTCGCTGTCCGTGGCCCTGCAGGTGGTTGGCGGCGTTGTGGTCGCCCCTGCGCTTCAGGGTACGTTTAGCAGGCTCAATACGCCTATCGCCACAGGCGCAATGTGACGGTTTCCTGCCGGTTGGTCGACAACACCCGCCGTGCCAGCAGTAGTTACTAGCAGTGCGCAAGCCTCGCCTCCCCAGCTCACCACTCCCTTTCCGTGCGGAGCCTTTCCTTCATTGCACCGCCCCCAGCCGTACGCCTTGGTCTGCCCCTTTCGGCGTCCCCGCCCCCCTTAGGGCCCGTACCACGGCGCACGTGGCACGCTGGCGGCTGGCACGCTGTGGTCGGGCATCTTCGGCTCGCTGTACGTGCCGACACGTGCCGCCGCCGACGCGTCCTTCCCGCCAACGCAGCCGTGGTGGGGGCCGCTACTGGGCGCCAGCGCGGGCAGCCTGGCGTCCTCTTGCGTGCGGGTGCCCCTTGAGGTGCGTCGTAAGGGTGTAAGTACGAATGTGGGGGCGTGTACGTTGATAAGCGTGTTGATGGATGAGGGAGGATGAGAGGAGGTGGCTGGTAGGCCAACGGACGGCGTTGCGCTGGTTGCAGGTCTGGGCACGCACGCGCGCGGCGTAGCGCACCATAGCACTGGCCGACAATCAGGGCGAGGAACCTGACCCTAACCAGCTGTGGTTGGTTGGTGTCGTGTCTGCAGCGGTGTACGGCCTTGCCAATGTGGTTATTTCATAGGTACCGTACACACCATCCCCTCCTGCCTCCAAGAGCGCTGCCCCAAGGCTTACCGCTCACCGTGCTCACCCGCTTGGAGTGCAGGTGGTCAAGGGCCGCATGCAGCAGCGGGAGTTCTTCTGCTCCTTGCAAGCGGTGGGTCAGCTGCGGCCGAGCCGAGTTGTGTGTGCTTTCTGGCAGTAGCGGCGCCAGGAGCCATGGGCACATTCCTGTACTGAGACGGTCGAGGGACCTGCTATGCTGGCAATCTTGAGCACCAAGGGCCTCACCGCAAGCTGAGGCCTTGCGTACGCCTCTCTCCATCGTGTGCCCCAAGACAACGGCTAGAACACTGTTGGCCATGTTGGCGTTCCTTCCCGGTGCCGGTGCCGCAGTTCGAGCTCATCCTGCGTCGCGAGGGCGTCGCTGCGCTGTATCGCGGCTGGGGCCGCAGCGTGCTCCGGAACCTCGTCTTCGACGCGCCGCTGTTCGTGCTGTACGACGCGGGCAAGCAGGGCGCGGCGGCCCTCAAGAGCCATCAGCACCAGCAGCAGCAAGGGGAAGCACGGGAGGGTGCCCTGCCAGCACGTCAGCAGCACGGGCGGCACCAGCAGGGCGCGGCGGGTGACAGGCTGTCGGGGGCTGCCACCCCGGCTGGAGGGTTGCAAGAGGGCGGCGTGGGGCACACCGAATCGCCGCCACCGCCGTCGCCCGAGCTAGCCCTGTGGGAGATCACCCTGGTGGGCGGGGTGGCGGGCGCGGCGGCAGGGCTGCTAGCGGGTGTGGCCACGGACGTGGGGGCGGCACTGGCCGGGAGACCGCCGGAGGGTGGTGGTGGCTGCATCATGGTGCCCCCGTGCAGCGGGGGGCACGGCGGGCAGCCGTCCCAGCACAGCCTACCGGGGGCGTCCCCTGCGTCTGGCGGCGGTGGGTGTGCTACGGGGTGCACTGCGGGCGAGCCCGGCGGAGCGGGGGCTGGTGCGACAAGCGGCAGCACCAGCAGTGTCGGGATGGGGCATGGCAGCAGGCAAGCACTGGGAGGCAAGGAATACGGAAGTGTCAGCTTGCAGCACCATGCCGGGATAGCCGGGGGTAGCAGCTGCACCAGTATCAGCAGTAGCAGTAGCTGTAGCAGTGCCAGCCGCAGCAGCAGCACGTGGGCGGGCAGGGTTGTGCACCGGGTGCGGGACGGGGTGAGGGCTGTGTCGGCGCAGGGGCTGCGCACGCGCATGGCGTGGGCGGCGCTGGAGGGCGCCGTCTTCTTTACGGCGCTGGAGGCGGCGATCCCGGCATGCGACTGGGTGTTTCTGGGGTCGGGTGTTGCGGGGGATGATGGCGAGGGGCATGAGGTGGGGGTGGGGACGGGGATGGGGCCGGGCGGGGGGCACCATGTGGCGGTGGGGCTGGCGGTGCCGTGGGACCACGTGCATGGGTAGCAGACCGCATGGGTACTATGCGGCGCGGCACGTCCTAGTACACGTGTGAAACGCTGGTAATTTGGTATTAAAAAAGTAAAGGTAGACATGGAGATGTATGCGAGCGTGTGCAGTATGCATGTAGGTAGGTGGGCGGTCGGGGTGGCTTTTCCACGCCGGGCAGTGGCTACAAGCAAGTTTTGGATGTTGTTACCGATGTGCTGCCGTGGTAATTGGCCAGCGGCAAGGCTGATGGGCTACCATATCAGAGCTGCAGGACAAATTTTGCGTTGCCATGTCTGCAGATTGCGGTCCAGCGTACAACACAGTGCAGGGTGGGGAAGGGTCACAATGGAAGCTGTGTGGCCGGCATGACGTGAGGCTACGACAATCGGCAGAACGTAACCGGCATACATTTCTAATTGGCAACCATCGGTAATCATGAAGTAACGCAGTAGGCTCTTAGAACTTGCGCCTGCTGTGCACCGCGCATCCGGTAGCGCACTGGCTTCTGTCCCAGCCAAACGTGTGCATGGGCGCTGCGCGTGCACTCCAGTTGCACAACCGGAGAAGCGAAGGTTTCTCCATGGTTCTCCCAGGTTCTCCTGAGACTGCAAGGCGGTGTTTCTCATACACCCCCAAGAGTTGTAAAGTCCACCCATAAGCCCCGGTACGTGAGAACTGAGAAGGCATCGAAGGCTTGAAACCCTGGACTCCAAGCACCCCACGCTTTCCCACATTTCCGACGCACGAGGTCGTGTGGCCTACCATCGGCACTGCCTGTCGGCGCAACTGCGCACACTGGTGCACAACCTTGCTGCTTTGCTCGGTGGGGATTGCATCCTCGACTTGGCATCGGCCTGGGCGCCAACCCACGAGGTCATGGTCATGAGGCTCCTGGGCGGGGAGTTGCCCCGCCCGTCTAAAACAGAACAACCTGCTTCAAGCTAGTTCAGAATTGAGGTACCGTACCGCGGCGGCCTCTCACTTGAGTAACACGCTGGTAGGACAAGGTGTACCCACGCCTAGGCTTACAAATAATACTCGTACACGGTCCGAGATATCCTGGCAACTGCTGACCACCATTGGACCTCAGCAAGTATCACCGTCCTCATGGCATTGCAAAGCACTGTGTTCCAGGCAACCATACTACGCAGTGCAACAGAGCAAGGATAAGCACGCCACGCCCCTACAGACCGCGGCAGTGGCCCTCCTCCAAAACCCCACACAGCATGAATAAGCTTTATCACAACACAATCGCAGTGACTGCAAGCTGAAGCTGCTCAATACCATGCGTCCGGTACCATAGTAGCCATGCGTGGATGAGCAGCATCTGTTGTTCGTGCCTCCGTTGCGGGTAGGTGACTACGCCAGCAGCACGGCAGGCAAGGAACGCGACCACAACAGATGCGGGCGGCAGGACTACTCCCAAACCAGACATTGAAAAGTGATGATCGAATCCTTGTAAGACGCGGTGAAGCGGGACGCTCGGCGCAAAATGATCACACTCGATGCAGACTGGCCCAAGCAACACAACGTAACGCATACACACGTGTGCCGTGACATGTACAACGCATTGCTCCCGTACTGCTCCTCCACGATATCCGCTACCGCTACCGCCGGGTAATAATGCCCACAACAAAAAGGCCAGCGGAGCAACAGCGTGCTGAGACAGTGGCATGCTAGACCGCTCCTCAGGACCCAACCCCTGGCTGGTGTCCAGGGGTCGGGAACCCAGGGCCCCACGCACGACTGCCGCTGATCCACGCGTCGCGTGCCCCACGGCGCAACCGCGGCCACAAGCCATCCTCCTCCTCCCGCATTCCACGTCAGCTGCACCTTCCTTGCCTCCCTGCCACAGCCCACCTACACCATGGCGCCGTGGGCGCGGTGCTGCAGCCCATCCCCCGACACCGCGGTCGCGCCCAGGGCGGTCAGGCCCACCTCCCCGGCGATGGGGTCATCAGCCAGGGCCGCCACGCCCGCCACCCCTTCAGCAGCGCCACCCTGCTGCTGCTGCCCCGCCTGCTGCTGGTGGTGCAGGTACAGGTTGGCCTTGTGGTGCGACTTGTCCTCCGCGGTGTAGCCGTACGCGTCCGCGGGCAGGCTGGAGGGCTGCGCCTTGTCCAGCGCCAGGGCGGGGGTGCGGCTGGTGTCGGCGTCGGTGGAGACGCCGTCGGGCTGGTACAGCGGCTGGGTCACGCGCCAGGTCTGTGTGGGGGGGACGGTGGCAAGATAGAGGCGGGGAGGGAGCACGGCAGGTGTGTTAGCACGGTGGCGCGGGGCAGGAGGTGCGGCTCTGTGCTGCGGTGCGCGCGCATGGCAGTGGGCGGTGTCGTCGGCTAGCGGTCGGGCCGACCGGGCGGGCAAGGCAGCATGGCACGCGTGGTTTGGCCTACCTTGGGGATGAAGGGAAGGATGTCGACGCCGGGGAAGCGGCTCTCGATGAGGCACACCAGGAAGAAGACCAGCAGCGAAAAGGCGGGAGAGACCAGCGAGTCCAGACCCGTCCAGTCCTCCATTGGGCCTGTTGCACAGCAGGGGAAGCATGAGCGGGGTTCCGGCAGAATGTTGGTGGCAGGGTACTGTGGACTTGCCATGCGCTGGCCTGGCCGAGGACACTGCACACGTGAGCAAGCACTAAAACCTGCCGCCGATTCCACGCCAGCACCCCGCAACCGCCCCCTCACCCTGCGGGCAGGTGTCCTTGTCCGGGTTCCAGATGGGCGCTGCTGCCTGCTCGGACGGCGGGTCGATGAGCATGAAGGAGGGCAGGCCGGGCAGCCCCTTGCCGTACTGCAGCGCGTACTTGCCGTACGCCACCAGGCTACCGTCCTTGGGCAGCGCGAACTCCAGGATGATCCGCAGCACGGAGCCGCACACGCACGACAGCAGGCCTGAGGAAAGAGCATCCATTTGCCAAGCTCACTAGTGCAACCTGGTGCAACGCTATAGTTCGGCCTCTGTGCGCTTGCGCAGAACTGGAGCGCACACAGCTGCAGTACGGTAGGCATGCTAAGAGCGTGGCGAGTGCATTGTAGGGATTGGGTTCAGTTGGGAACATACTGTACCTGGCAAATCGACGCCCGTGCCATTTGTCGAGGCTCTAGTGGTTTCGCAAGAGACTGCTGCCGCTGCATGCATTCCGGCTTGCTGGTGCAGGCCGCAGCGGTGCTCTGCTACAAGCAAGCAGGGGGCATCACGGCCCGTGGCTACCGCACGCACCTGCGTTGGGCGAGGCCTTGGGGTAGTACACGGCCGCCAGCAGCGGCACCAGCACGCCCGCGAACACGATGTCGAACGCCACCACCAGCAGGTAGGCGGGGTTGTAGGCCCACTGCGCCACGAAGCAGGCCATGGCGGTCATGGGCACCACGAAGAGGCGCGCCACCATGAGCAGGCTGTCCTCCTTGGTGCCGATCTTGGGCACCTGCGTGCCGGGACGCAGCGCAGCAGCGGTGCATGTAGCATGTTGGAGTGCCGCGGTTGGCACATGGCGTGCTGCTGTGGATGTGCGTTTTACATAACGCACACCCACAACAGCACGCAACAGTGACGGCACTGTGTGGCTGTGTGCGTGTGGGAGCAAGCTGTCGGGTGCGGTGCGTCAGGATAGGAACACCGAACACCGAACACCGAACATGTCGAGACGAACAGCTGCAGGGCGCGGCTGGCTGTAGCGGACGCTGCCCCTCAGCTTCGCGCAACTTGTCACCCCAGCTACCCGCAGCACCCACCTTCCTCCACAGGTTGTGCGCCATGACGGTGGAGGTGGCCAGGATGGCGCCGTCGGCGGTGGACATGGAGGCGGTCACGATGGCCACCATGGTCCAGGCGCCCAGGGCACGGGGGGCCTGCGGGCGGGGGGCGGCCGAGGGTGCAGCGGTCACCCTGGATAGACAGCACTAGGCCGCACCGGGGCTTTGCTTGGGCATACCCCTAGCCACGGGACTGCGGACTTTCGTGCTTGGACTGCCACAGTCGGATTGGTAACGAGAACGGAGAGCGAGTTGGAGATGCTGCTCAAGGAAGGCCTCCCCATACCACGACCGCACCTTGGTCCACAGCAGGTTGAACAGCGCCTGCCGCTCCTGGGGCAGCCACTCGGCGCACGTGGGCAGGCCCAGCGGCGCGCTGCACGTGTCGGTCTCGAACTCGGCAAACACGCTGTCGGGACCAAAGTACTTTCGCGCCAATCCGGCCAGCAGTCCGAATGGGACGCAGATGCCGATGAGGACCGTGCCAGCGATGAAGCACGCGGCGCGTGCGATGCCGGGGGTCCGGGACGCCATGCAGCGGGCCTGTGGGTGCGGGGGGAGCCGGGGGAAGCGTTGTGGGAGGCTCAATAAATCAATCCTCATTTCGTGCAAGTTGCGGAACCGTTGGCACTGCTCCGGTGTTTGGTCCTGACCTCCTTAGTACCCATACAGCAGGCGGCGTTGGTCAGGGAGCTACGGTGTCCGCTGACCGTCAACCGCTCACCTGGAAGTCCAGCGCGCACAGGTTGCCCAGCCCCAGCGTGAAGATGGTGGCCCAGTTAAGCAGCAGCGCGTTGGGAAAGGGCGCGTAGGCGTCGGCGGACTTCATGCCCTCGTTGTTGACCAGCTTGTCGCCGAAGGGGTAGGCGTAGTTGTCGCAGGTGGAGGCGCCGGTGAACGGGTCCACGCAGTCGTAGGGGCCCGTGTACCCGGGCGTGTAGGCCTGCGGGGTGTGTTGGAGGGCGGCGCCGGCGGCGTGGGAGGGTCTTGGGTGCTGGACTCCGTTGAGCGAAGCTGGCACGGCAGCAGCGCAGGAATGGCCTTTATACGGCGTCAACCCTACACTGAGCTACCGTGTAGGCACATTGAGACGTCACCCAACACGGATGCCGCTGTTGCACGGCAAGAGCACCTCCCTGACGCACCCTCGGTCCCTCGCCCACGCACACGGTATCCGTGTTGCAAAAACAACAAGCAAAGAACTGCCAGGATCCCCGAACGCCCCCGCCCCCGCACCCACCGTAATGTTGTTGGCCACGTCCACCGGCAGCGCGAAGCCCTTGCTGACCGGCGCGTGGTTGGGGCCGTCCTCGTGCGTCAGCATCCATATGCAGGTGGCCAGGAAGGCGGTGAAGCCGCCGATCACCTGGCGCGGCAGGGCACGTGGCGGGCAGCGAGGGGCGTCGAGCACGTGGCAGACGGCGGGAGCGCGTGACGGACGGGTCCAGCATACACCTGTGCTTGCGGTGGGGCTACCAGTAAGCCGTCTCCTGCACCGGCACCTCCCCGGCACCCACCTGCGGCATGTCCGTGACGGCTGCCCCTGCCCACTTGCGCAAAGTGGTACCGGCACAATGCCCCGTTACCCCTGCCCCTGCTCCGCATCCCCACCACCCACCTGCGGCACGTCCGTGAGCGCCACCGAGAACAGCCCGCCGCTGGCGGTGTACACGGCCAGCCCCACGCCCGCGATGGCCAGGCCCGCGCCCTTGGGCAGGCCGAAGCAGAACTGCAGCACCAGCGAGATGCCCACCAGGTTGCCTGGCGGTGGGGGAGGGAGGTACGGTAGTGTTGGCGGGTGGGGGCCGGAGGCGGAGGGGCAAGGGGCTGAGCACGGCAGTCGGCACGTTGCCCAGGTCTCTGTAGGCCACTTGCCAGGTGCCGTGATTGTATGGAATTCGGTGAACCTCAGGTGCTACACAGCATGCACCTTTCTTGCAGGATGCTTGAGGGCGTCCTGTAACCTCCCAGACAAGAAGCATGTTGAGGCACAACACCTTGCGCACAACTCACACAGCATCCAACCGTCGGTGCCCACCTGCCAGCAGGAAGGTGAAGGAGATGATCTCGATGAGCGACACCAGCGTCTCCATAAGCGCACCATACTTGCGACGAAATAGGTCTGGGAGAGTGAGCAGCCCCATGCGGTTGATGGGACCGGCGAGGAGCAGGCCGTTCTGCGTTGCATTGCAAAAAGCGCGCGCCAAATGGGGGGAAACGAGCTCCTTACGGCAGACTCGACCGAAGCTTCAGGGCGAGAAAAAGTGTCTATGTGACTGGTAACGGAAAGAGCTTTACGGTACGCTGCTTGGCTGCAGCTGTCGTGCACGGGACGGAGCATCCCCGCAGTACAGGCCGAGAACCATGCCTTAACGCCCTCCCTACTTGCCCCTTACCTGCCCTTACCCCACCCAAGCCGCAGCGGCCCCCGACCCAAGGCGCACACCCCCCGCTCTTAGCGCGACACCCACCAGGATGAGCGAGATGCCCAGCCCCAAGGGCAGCACCGCGCCGTCCCAGAACCCGAACTTGTAGCCTGCACCATGGGCACGTGGACGACCATCTCTACGTCAGTGCGCTCCTTATTCAATGCAAGTGACAATAATCGCGAGGAAGATCCCACTGCTGCCACGCATGCATCGCACACGCGCTGCCCAGTGTACCACCAGGGGAACACAAGAGGAGCAGAGGTTGCTACTCCCCGGGGCGCCACTACGGCACCGGTTGGTACCACGGCAGCACTCACTGTTGATCACGTTGCCCAGTGTGGCGTTGGAGTCTAGGCCCTGGCCCAGCAGGGCAAAGGCCACCACGTAGATGGGCAGCGTCCTATAGACATGCCAGAACACAGCGTGCAGAGGTGCATAGCTCAGTCGTGGGCGTGAGTGGGGCCCCGCTCAAGCCCAGAAAGTGAGGTCCCCGTCCAGGCTTGCGGGCATATGCCGTACAAAGGAAGCGGCCGTGTCTACCGCTGTGGCACCACGCTGATCCCCCGGCCCCAGCCATCTGCCCTCGAGCGAGCCGCTCACCACCAACCGCTGCCCTCTGCAGTCTGCACCCTTGCGCGTGTTGCGCATGCCCCCACGTGCGCCCACCTGGAGCAGACGAAGAAGTTCTTGGCGTTGCCCTTGATGGTGAAGAAGGATATGACCACGCCCATGATCACCCACGTGCACGCCACCACCACCACCGGCACGCCAAAGTGCACTGCCGCGCCATCTGTGCGGCAAGGTACGGCACGCAGTTTACGGAAGGTGTTAAGCCAGCTGCCAGCAGCATGCGGTCATAATGCCGTAGGCACTTTGGTGGTCGGTGTAAATGCACCAAAGTCTGCACGCACGCCGACACGGCGACGGACTGTGCGGTTGGGGGAAGGGAGACTGGGTCTCGTTTGGACTGCGCCTGACTTGTTTTTTTCTTCGTGAGAAGGTCACAGGGGCTAGGAATTCGTGCTTGGCAAGCACATGTGGGCGGATATGAACGCTCCACCAACCACCGCGACCTACTCTACCCAAGACTCTGATGAACTCGTCGCACTACCTGCTACCAGTAAACTCACGAACAGGGGAAAGGGGACTGACACAGGGAAACCTCTACCAGCTGATGCCCGACGGTTCATCATCCACTGAGCACCCCGTCAGCCGTGGACACATGAATGACTTGCGCTAGGTCAATTGCACTGTTGTTATATCGATATCTGGTCATGTTGGGCGTGCACGCACCGGTGTTTACGGAAGCGGGGCAGGCGATACTGCAGACGAACCTGCAACCAGGCAGCATACAGTGTGGCTCAAGTGTTAGCCTGGCGTTGCGTAGGGCCCGGCATCTGGTGGTTAGACATGAACGTGTGTTGTGCAGTCCCTCCCGCCAAGCTGTGACACGTGTACGGTACGTGCCCTGGTCTTTTTGGGTGGCGCGTGCCGTACGCTCACTTTTGGCAGCAGCCGTACTGCGCCTTGACCTGGTCAACGGTCAGGCTGTGCGTGAAGACGCCCGGGCTGATCTCGAAGTTGTCCTACATGGTTGGGCGGGTGAAGGGAAAGCAGGCGGTAACCAAAACAGCGTACCGGCAATGGGGCAAAGCCACGGCAGGGGAGCTGACAATGCATAATTTGGGGTTTGGCAGCGGGATCGGCCAAGGGTCGGGTGGAGGAGAGGTTGGGGACTCCCTAGCGTGCATCGCGTTGGATGGCTTTTAGCCTGAGCCCCCCTGTGCGTGCGTCAGCTTGCTGGATGGCCAAGTGGGGACCCCCGTAACATTGGCTGGTGCCACGCAATGCTGCATATCCTCTTACTAACATGGCGGTTCGGCTCATGCGTGAGTGCTTACCTCCGTGCAGTATACGGCGTCTGAAGGAGGCAGCGGCACCAGATGCAGGGGTGGCGGACGAGGAGGGCAGAGGGGCACGCACAGCCGTAAGTGTCGAGCTGTACTCGTTTCATGGCGCGCAGCAGGTATACGCTGTACGATGAAGGGGCGCTACCGCGCAGGTTGCGACGAAACAGCCATGCAGGCGAGCACATAGCTGCTCATTGCCACGTGCTTCAGGCACGGCACTTTGATCTTGTCGACAATTCCTTTTCCCAAGGACTGAGCGACCAATATAAGCACAAAAGACTCGTACTCCGAAGACTGCCTTCCTTGCTGTGCAAGCTTCTGTGACCCAATGCACTCATGGCGGATATTCAGTGGGACTGCTGATTGTTCGGCACCGTGGAACGAACAGACCGGCCAGGTGTGGGAACCCTGCCTTCGTAGCGTGACGTGACAAATCAGGGTCCAACCGAAGGTGCATCGCCCCCACACGATCATGGATTATTTAAATCCACAGCACTTCGCTGCGCCTCACCAGCCATTGTCGACCTCAAGGACAGGGCGTGCCGGCCGGGTGCCGAAGGTTGGAATGGGGAAATGTCGCTCCTCAACCAAACGCCGTTGCACCCGATCAGATGCGCCCTGTTGAATAGTTGACTGAGGAGATACTGCCGCTTAGTATACAAGCTTCGTGGCTCCTGTATGCCCAGAATGACCTGTGTAGCTCGCTTGGCGGAGTGGGAACCCGAGCCCTAGGTGTGGGCTTGGACGCGCAGGCTTGCAGCACGATGCTCCTTGACCAAAGGATTGCTTTGGTATGATCCGGGTCTGTAAGCACAAGCACCTCTTGATCAGTAAGGAAGTTAGGCACGGGGTGGCCACGAGGATAGGCGGGCAATCGTCCTTGCAGGAACACAACCGCTCAACATCGGTATACTGTAGTGTGCACTTTTCACATGGGCGGGCCAAAGTGCATTAGCCCTGTTCAGGGCTGTGTACGATGGTCCTGCAAAAGGTCACCGCCGTGGTTCGCCATGACCTGCAGCCGTTGGCATCCTGACATATAAGCATTCTGCGCGTGCACTGTCCCATCAATACGACCCATTTTTTGTATTGTTTCGACGGGTGATTAGCCGGGGACTGGTTTACTCCCGTAAAGCGTATTATTATCACAATGCTGGCGCGGAACGCTCCTCGGATGGCTGGCCTTATCGGCCATGCCAGCAAGGCTCTCAGTGCTGGTGAGGAGCCGAGGATGCACAATGTTGGGTCCCGTTAAAGCGTTGCCAGTCGCTCGCGCCCACGTGCTACGCTCATCGTCCCGTCGTGGTCAAGTTTGGACAACTGTCCTGATGTCAACTTTAAATTTGCTCTTTATACAGGGCAAGGAACCCTCACTGCAGGTCTGAGCGCGGCTGCAGCGTCGGAGCCGACGCCCAAGCAGTTGGGCTACACTATGCCAGGTAAGCGTGGTGTTTTTTAGCGTGTTGCATTATTATCTTCCTTGTCGGGATGCCTACGGGTGCCAGGGCATTACTAACTGTGACACGGCAACAGGATCGGTTGCGATGCTGGAGTATGGCAGCGCGTCTGCTTTTGGTAACATGTGCATGCCTGCATACGCAGGCGAGTTCGAGCCTCACACCGGCTGTTGGATGGGGTGGCCCTACAGCCCCTACCTGTGGCGCGACAACGCCAAGCCCGCCCAGCAGCAGTACGCTGCCATTGCCAAGGCCATCTCACAGTTCGAGCCCGTCTGGATGTTCGCGGACCCCTCGGTACGCACCTGGGGGTAGTGATGGGGCGCGGGGGTTTTCAGCGTAGGGTTGTGCGCACATTTGCAGGTGGGGAGCACCAGGGGGCCGCTCCTGACCCCTGGGGCACACGTGACCCTGTCTCACTCCTGTCCTGTTGTGCCAGTTGTTCGTGGCAGGCGTACCGGTAGCTGTTGCTGGCGGCGTTGCTGTGTGCCGGCCTCCCAGTGTCCTGGTAGGAGGCCCACCGTTGCTGACCTGGCTGGCTCCCTCTTCTACTGCTGTCGTACCATGCCTGTAGAGCATCGAGTCTGCCCGCAACCACTTCCGCGGCGTGTCCGGCGTGACGGTGGTGGAGATGCCCCTGGAGGACGGCTGGCTGCGCGACTGGGGCCCCACCGTGAGTTGCAGCGCTAGCTTGCCCCCGTACAGCTGCCCCTGGGCCGTGGATGCAGTATGCTAGGGCTGTCCCCGGAACCACACACAAAGCTGTCCCCGGAACCACACACGCACATGCCACACACTGAACCTCACTCCATACAGCACGGTACCAAGCACCTGTCTTGCGTGCGCTCGCAACAAGCAATGGGTCCCAGCCCTGAAGCGTACCTAGCTCCACCGCATCCCCCTCGCCCCACCTCCACCCGTGCTGACCTCTCCTACCCCGCCCCCCTCCCCCGCATGGCAGTGCGTGGTCAAGGACGACCCCAAGACCGGCAAGCGCGAGGTGGCGGGCGTGCACTGGGACTACGACTGCTACGGCGCCCCCGGCAAGAAGAAGCTGGGCCTGCCGCAGGTGGGATGGGGTGGGCTGCGCGGCACGTATGCACGGGGCGCATGCATGGGTACATGGAGGCGCACGGGCCAACCCCGGCAAGTAATAGCTATCCCTGATGGCAGGTGGGCTGGGGTCCACGCGCCCAGCACCGATGCCCATCAATCCGGGGCAGCTGTACCATCCTTGAAGCCTGGTGTCAACCCTCCGCGCCCCACTGCGCTTCAACTCCCCCTCCCACAACCTGCCCTGCCCCGCCCCATACCCCCCAGATGATGCCCGAGTGGAAGAAGGACCACGCCGCCGGCCGCGCCATCCTAGACTGGGCGGGCATCAAGGCCTTCGAGTGCCCCCTGCACCTGGAGGGCGGCTCCATCCACTCGGACGGCCAGGGGTGAGCACTGTGGGCGTGGGGGGCGCAGTCCGTGCTGGTACCCCTTCGTCGCCCGTGAAATCTTCCGGCCACCTTGCATCCAATGGTCTTTTCATGGGGGACGAGCTCGTTGCATGTGGCGCCCCTCCTGCGTTTTCCGGCCCGCGCGCCAACTGATTGCCCCCTGGGCCCCGCGTGCTGTGCTCACCTGCTCTTCCCCCCCCCTCCCGCCCCCCGCAGCACGCTGGTGGTGACCGAGGAGTGCCTGCTGCACCCCAGCCGCAACCCGCACCTGGGCAAGGAGGGCATTGAGAAGATGCTGAAGGAGTACCTGGGGCTGGACAAGATCATCTGGCTGTGGAAGGGCATGATGGGCGACGATCACGTGGTCAACGGCCACGTGGACAACATGGCCACCTTCTCCGAGCCGGGCACCATCCTGCTGTCCTGGTGCGACGACCCCAACGACCCCCAGCACGAGGTGAGGACGGGGACTGTGTGATAAGGTACCAGAACCGCGTTGGGGGGTCTTGGGTCCATGAGCGTACGGCAGGGTCTTGTCCGTGACCATCAGATACCGCCCCCCTCATTATTAGTAGGGGCGTACAGAGTTACGCGCATCGTACCAGAGGGGAGTACAGCTCGCCCCCGCTCCCATGCAAGGTGTACGGCAGGGACAGCCGGCTGTTCCCCCACCCACTCACGGTACGTGACCAATCTCACATTCTCCTCCAACCTGCATCCCCCGCTGCCAGGTGTCCGCCCGCAACCTGGAGATCCTGGAGAACACGGAGGACGCCATGGGCCGCCGCCTCAAGGTCATCAAGCTGCCGGCGCCCACGCCCGCCATGTTCCGCAGCTTCAAGGAGGCGGGCGGCATGCACCCCGACCACGCCAAGAAGGGCTACGTGCCGCGCGTGGCCGGCGAGCGCCTGGCCGCCTCCTACATCAACCACTACATTGCAAACGGGGGCATCGTGTGCCCGCAGTTCGGCGGCGCGCAGGTCGGTGCGGCACGGGGGGTTGATGTGGCACATGGGGCGCAGGGTGTGGGCACAGGTTCAGGCATGAAGGGCACAAGTAATGGCACAGCTGCAGCTGGCTGCAGTGGAGCACGGAGATCATACGCTCAGCAAGCTGTTTGTGGCTTACGCACTGCGCGGCAGCAGCACTGCTTGGCCACAAGGAGCTGACCCCGGTGTTGCTTTGCCCCTGGCTTGTTCCTTCCCCCGCAGTCCAAGTCCGACGAGCTGGCGCTGGAGGTGCTGCAGAAGGCCTACCCCGGCCGCAAGGTGGTGGGCGTGCACTCCCGCGACGTGCTGCTCAACGCAGGCAACGTGCACTGGTGGGTGGGGCTGGCGCTGTGCTGGGGGCCGGGGCTGGGGGCTGGGGGCCGACTGGGTGGGGAGGGTGGGGCTGGTGGGGTACGGGGACCTGTGGCGGGGAGCGCCGCGAGGCTGCAGTGGGGCGGGGCGAGGCGCGTTCTATACTGGGATGGGTTCTGCGGCTTTGCGCGAAACCCTTGCGAAACTGGAGAGGCATAGGCGATCACGTGTGCTTAGCGTGGAAATACACTTGCTAAGACACACGGTGTCAGCCAGCTTTGCTGACCCGGGTGCGCTCCTCCCCCTGCCGTCCCCCTCCACAGCATCACCCAGCAGCACGTGGCCCCCCGCCCGTAAGGGGGTGGCAACACGTGGCTGCCGTACGGATGGTGGTTGCCGTGCGGCGGCTCACATTCCGTCATGGCAGCAGCTCGCGTGGGCCTCACCTGCCTCATGGCTTCTATTACTTGGCTCCTTCGGCGGTCTGGAAGGCACGGGCATGGCACGTGCCGAAGCTGGTCGCACGGCGGAATGCAGAGAACTGGCATGAGTCAATTAGGGGTAAACACAGATTCATACCTAGACACTTTCGGTTATAGTAAGCTCTGTTCTTTTCCTGTTGAACCCTGATACCCATGCTGGTCAATACTCATGAGCGCTTGCGGACCGTTTCCTGTCGTACCTCGCGTATGGCATGCCTTGTATTACTGGTGGCTGCAAAGCGCTTGCAGGGCTGCTAATACGGTCGTGCGTACTACGTAAGAGCGAGAACTTGTCGGGACTCGGGACGGGCACCTTCTGGTGCTTGATGGACAAGCAAGGGTACGTTGTGTGCACCAGTTGTGGTACTATAAATCGGCGTGTCTGAGTGACAACATATTAACCATTTTGTGCGCATGGAGCAAGTGTCGAGTATGGTGACTGACGTTGCCGAGCTGCTTTGGTGGTATGTCTGGGCGCTGTTGTGCACTCGCCCGGCGCGACTGCAGCTCTTGCGAGGGCAACAGGACAAGGAGTTGTATGGCTACCCAACATGACACACTCGCATGTAACGCTGTCGTGCGCTCAATGCACCCTGCGGGGGCCAAGGCCCACTGTCGCAGGTAGGCCTTCAGGTTGTGCCCTGGCTGCGTGGCTGGGAGCATTATCCGAGCTCAAGTGTGCCTTGAAGGCACGCGTCTGCTGCAAACTGTAACATAAGATGGCGAAGCAACTTCTGACCTGTCGCGTCTGTTGGATTCGAAGGAACGAGGCATGTGGCTGTGGCCTTGGGTCCTCCTGCCGGTCAGTGGGTGTCAGTTAGTCGGTGGCTTAGCCTGTCCTGGGTCCAGGGGACCAGCGCCCATCCACGGTGGTCACAACGTGCGAAGGTGCCTCTGGGGCCAGCTTATGTGCAGCTACCTTGGCATCCAATTCAGTTACTATGGCGCACTCATAGGGGCCACAGTACCTGAGTCGGTACCAGTAACCTGTCAAGAGCACGCCAAAAGGTATAAGTCCCGACCTTGCTCTCAGCTACACATATGTAGTTATGCACCCACATGCAGAACATCCATATGAGCGGAGATGTACCGCATCCTGCTGCGCTCTCCTGGGGCCGCCCTGGCTGTGGGCAGGAGGGGGCCTGTCGCGTGTCGGGGGCCTGCGTGGGCTTCAGACCCATGGGACGAACACATCCCTGTACTGACCTGCAGCAGCTTCTTTCCCTCACGCTGACTGACTTCCAATGTGTGCTTGTGCCATACCTGTAAGCTGAGTCGTGCTTGCTGTGCAAGCGTTTCGCTTACACGTTCCAGCTGTCAAATCCTGTCTATCATGTGAGGAACCGGTACCTCTGCTGGCCCTGAATGTGTCCGTAACAAACATAAAACCCAAGAATACAAATTGGTTATATAATTCATTTTGAAACGTCAAGAGTATGGGATTTTGGCATCGGGCGCAACACTCCTGAACGTTTGCAACCACACTGGGCCTCTGCGCACTATGGAATATCCTTTGAACTATTAATCGTATGCTTCCAAGGCCCTTGCGCCGGGCTAGCTCTCGCGAAGCGGGGCTGGCGTCGCGCCAGCGCGACACAGACGTACCCCAGCGAACCAGCACAAATGCACGGAACCGAACTGCCTCACTAGCTGCTGTCCTTTTGATCTCGGCATTTGTTAGCAGCCTGCTGTTCTGGACAACCAGCCACTTTCTCCGGCTTCCGCACAACCGTGCGATAGGAGGTGCTTCCGTGCGCATCGATGCCAGCGGAGGAAGCGACGACACTGCCGGCGGGTTCCAATTTGACGATGGGTACTGGGATGACTTCCGGTATGGCGCGGGCTTCAACCACGACGGTAAGCGGGTGTCTTGGCAGCTACCGAAAGAGGGTGTTGCGGTGGCACCGATGTGCCCCCGCCCGGAGTGACACCTGCCATCACAGCCCCAGAGCACAACTCGCGTCGGCACATAGCCTACAACTACCTATTCTGTCTTAACTTTCCCACCCACGTTCTCCGCCCAGCCTCCACTCCTCACGCCCCGCTCCCTCGCACCCGACCCACACGCCCCCGCCCAGCGTTCAGCGGTGCCCAAGACCCCGTCCCCACGCCCGACCCACATCCACACGACTCAGACCAAGCCACCACCACCACCACCACCTCCACCAGCTCCTCATCTACCAGCACCAGCATCTGGTCACGCCTGCTAGGCGGCATCTCCGGCGAGGGTGCGTCCACGCCAGGCGAGGGCGGCGGGCTGGACCTCGCCTGGGCCGGGGGGTGGAAGCGCAAGCGCCTGGACCGGGACGCGGCCGCGCCCCCTCCCCTGGACTCGTGCCGCCGCTGCGAGGCCTTCTCCGCTGCTGATTTTGCGGCGGACGCGCCGGACGGGGCGCTGCGGGTGCAGGACCCCGACTGGCAGCTGCAGCAGACGGCTTACGAGCGGGGGGCGGCGTGGCTGCTGAGTGTGGTGGGGGACGACGAGCAGGGGCACGAGGGGGGTGCGGGAGCAGGCGCAGGGGCAGCTAGTGGGGATGGCGGTGGGGGAGCGAAGGGTAAGGTCGAGCAAGAGGGTGTGGTGGGCGGGCCGTCGCCGAAGGAGGCGGGAGCGGGGCTGGGGGCAGGAGCGGGACCTGGGGCGCAGGAGGACGTACGGCGGCGCTCCTGCCGTGCCATCGGGCCGTACCTGGACCAGATCCCGTACGACAGGACGCTGCGGGAGCACCACCACCGTGTGGTGCGGTACATCCGCAGCCCCGAGTACAGGGTGGGTGGGTGAGGGGTGGGGCGGGGGGCGCAGGGGGGGAAAAGACATGCGGTGAGGGAGGAGGCACGGGAGGAGAGGTCTGAAGGGAAATGGGGGTCTGAGGTAGCTCGTGTTGCGGTTGTGCATGTCTGTGTTGAACGGGTGCGAGGTGCACCTGAGCGTGCCGGACGGCGCCTCCCAGAGCCCTCACACACGGGTACTTGTGCCCCCGGGGCACCCCTTGCTGCGTGCGGAGGGACACTGCTGCCACCGGCACGCTGGACACTCCGTCACACCCGAGCCGAAGCACTCATCCAAGTAATGCGCCCTTGTCCGCCAGGCCCGCGCGGCTGCGATAGCCGCCGCCGGCAGCCGCGGCATCCTCATCTCTGCTGGCGGGCCCCGCTACACCGCCTCCCTGGCCGCCTCGCTGCACGTGCTGCGGCGGCACCTGGGCTGCACGCTGCCAGTGGAGGTGGCGTGGCAGGTGGGCGCGTGCGAGGGCCAGGGTGTGGGATGCAAGGACTGCACTAACTGCGCTACGGTTGTACGTACCGCAAGCATGCGCATGAGAAATATTGAGTTGCCCTGGTGGGAGAGTGGGCGGGGTTGTGCACGTTGCCGCCCGGCCGCCCTACATGCGACGGAAGTGCGAAAGTCAGGCGGTAGTGCCGGTCGGCTGGGCGCAAAGTTCAGCTTTTCTGCTACTGGATAATGGGACGGCTGGTCAAGGGCTGGTCCGCGCCCTTGCGCTGCAGGGGCCTGCCGAGATGGACAGCGTGACGTGGGCGGCGCTGCAGCGGCACTTCGGGCCGTTGCGGGGCTTCGACGTCACGGCTGCGCCACACCCCGTGCCGGAGCTGCACGGCAGGTGAAACATCGTACACATTAATTCCAGATGTCTACTGGCAGGCGCAGGGCCGGTGGCCTGGCTAGAGAGTGCAGGAGGTAGAGCGTCGCACCTGACAGGCTACGGCAGTGGCTTCTGCTACTAGCCCCCCGCGCTACAAGCTCTCATCGTTCCCCGACCCGTACGTGCCTCAGACAGGAGATAGACACGTTGCCCCGTGGGCCCCTGCTCCCCAGGTGGGGCAACCAGCATGCCGTCAAGTCGGCAACAAGCTGCAACTCTATTCCTTCGTGCCCCCAGCGCCCCCGCGCCGCTGTCACCCGCCCTGACTCCCCAGGCTCGACATCCGCAGCACCGCGGGAAAGATCTACGCGCTGCTGCAGTCCAACTTCACCCAGGTGCGTGTGCTGCAGCGCCGCCACTGCCCGTGGCTTTGAGGCAACCCTGCTGTGGGGATACCGCTGCATTCTGCAAGCACGCACGGCCTTCTGGCATACCCAGACAGCCTGTTTAAACGCGCAGATACTGGGTCCAAGGCCGTTTCTAGTTACGCCGTACGCCCTCAGGGAAGGAAAGGGACTTCATCCATCTGTGTTGGCCCCCGTCCGCAGGTGCTGATGCTGGACGCCGACTCGTTGCCGCTGATGGACCCCCAGCAGCTGTTCCGTGATCCGCGCTTTGTGCGGTACGGCAGGTAGGGCGATGCGGCAGGCGGGGCGGTATGGCCAGGGGGCGCCAGCGCGGTGGGCGTGTACTGGCACGTCTGTGCCGGGTGCCGGATAGTGGTCACTTTGGCTGGGTGGTATGCTCCCAGGTGCCGTGCCGTCGTGGTCCCAACCACGCCACATGGCACGCTGTGAACGAGCTCTTTTTATGGTTTCTACGGAACTCTAACCCAATAGAGGGAGGATATGTTGAGACACGCAAAGCCACATCCTTCGCGTGTGTCATGTGGCCAATTGCGGCGCGCTTGTTCCCTACCTCCTGTCCCATGATTCCGACTTCTAGCACTGACGCTCTCTTGCCCCTTTCCTCTCCCAGCCTGCTGTGGCCCGACGCGTGGACCGGCAAGGTGCACCGCGACGCCTTCGAGCTGTACGGTATGGAGTACGGCAGGGCCACGGTACGACACGCAGCGAGCCCGTCACAGGCATGCAAGAGTTGTCCGCAACAGTCTCGGCGTGCGCCTTTCCTGCCATGCCAAGGACAAGCGTGCCATCACCATCCTGCTGCAGCCAACAACCCACTGCCCCCTGGCCCTCCCGGTGGCGTATGCAACCACCCCTGCACGCCACACTTACCCCGTCACCTCCCTGCGCCGCCCGCCAACCCCTACTCCTCTCACCATCCCCTTCCCAGGCTGTGCTGGACATGGGGCTGGGCACGGGCCGCCGCAACGCCGAGTCGGGGCAGCTGCTGCTGGACCGCGGCAGGCATCTGGACGTACTGGAGGTGCGGCGCCGTGCTGTGTGTACGGCAGGGAGCCAGGGAACCACGAGCGGGTGGGGAACAGGGCGCGACCCGGATCGTTTTTGCACATAGCTACTGTACCTCGCCTTGCTCCGCCTTCTTTGCTACGCGGCACCTTGGGTGCACCGTCCAGGAAGCGGTAGGGAAGGCTCCCCTCCTCCGTGGCCTTCACTTTCGTGGCGTTGTGCTGGTGCCCTTGACCCAAACGCAGATGCTGCTGCTGATCAACCGCTCCCCGGTGGCCAACAGCGGCATCATGTGGGGCGACAAGGACACCTTCTCGTTGGCCTTCGCCATGGCGGGCAAGGCGCACTGCTACAACCAGGTGGCGGTGCCGCCATGTGGGTAGCTGGGAACGTGCCTGCACACGTTGGGGGAAAGGCAGAACGGAGAACGGAGATTCCTGGAGAACGGAGACTCCATGGCTGACCGCCTCGATAGGCAACTGGTTAGGTATTCGCCTATGGGAGCGGGAGTGTCCGTTGCATAGGGAGCAGGCAGGGGGAGCCATCGCGAACGTGGGTACCGTATTGGGAGCTTTGGGAGTCCCCGAACAGGGTGGGTCGTTTCGGGGTAAGCGGGAAACCCATTGGAGCAGGCGCCAGGGTTTTTGTGGTCGAATTGGTTCCTGGGGCATTGGTGTGCGGGTGACAGGTAGCCAGGCCCTAACGGGAGTGTTCTTTGCGGTAATTGCTTAGCCCAACGTTCCCGCGTTGGTGTGTGACCAACCTGGACCCTTTCCCCCATCCCGCAGCCGGCTTCTTCCACTGGTCCCCCGACCGCCTGCTCCACAAGCCCACCAAGCAGCAAGGCCCCGGCTGGCTGCTGGGCGGCTTCGTACAGAACATCGAGGACCAGCCGTACGTGTACGGCGTGACTAAGCTGCACGTGGTGAAGGCGCCAGGCGACGATGGCGGCGCCGCAGGGGTCAGCAACGTAACAGCCGCAAAGGGGACGGCTGGCGGCGGCGGCGGCGGCGGGCTTAAGGGCCTAGCCGCCGGCCTTGAGGGCCTCGCGCTGTCGAGCGATGCGGCGCGGATAGCAGCAAACATGAACGCCAAGCGGCGGCGGAGCCTGCTGCTGGACGCGACGAGCAATGGCGGCGAGGTGGGTACGGAGGTGCAGGCGCAGCAGCAGCGACAAGAGGACGGGCAGCAGCTGCAGCAGCAGCAGCCGGTGGCGCCGCCACTGGTGGCTCTGGGCGGCGGTGTGCGGCCGGCCTTCCTGCACCGCACCATGGACAAGTTCGCTGTGGGCGAGGCGCCGCATTTGATGGAGGTGCTCACGGCGCCCATGACCCAGAGGTGCGGAGCGGGTGGCCCGGTGCACGCATATGCGCACGTGTGCTTTGTGCACAGCGCAGCCCACCCGCCTTCCCTCGTGTGGCACCGCAACCGGACCAGACCAGGGGCATACACCAGATCCTGAGTGCGCCTTCCCAAGCACCTACGTTTTGCCGTTCCTGCGCGCTCTCCCTGCCTGCCTCACGCACCTTATCCACCACAGCTGGGCCAACTACTACCTGGCGCACGACAACCCCGGCCCGACACGTGGCGTGCCGTGGGACTACGCCGTGCCCGCGTCCGCCCTGGCCCTGGCCGTGACCCGGCCCCGCCTGGTGTGGCTGCCGGGGGGCACCAGCAGCACCAGCAGCAGCAGCACCGACCTGCACGTGTCAGGTGGCGGTAGCGGAGCTGCGTTCCCTCTGCCGCTGCTGACGGGCGAGTGGCTGCAGCAGCTGGTGGGGGCCGGCGGCAGGGGTAGAGGGACGGGGCGGGGGACAGGGAGGGGCAGGAGGACGGGGCGCGGGGGCAGAGGGGAGGAGGAGGCGGATGCGTGGGCGCTTGCGTGGGGAGCGGAGGGCGAAGGGGAGGAGGAGGAGGTGGAGGAAGGTGGAGGGTGGTGGGGGAGGCTGTGGGGGCGGAAGCCGAGTGCAAGGCCAGAGGAGGGCGTGGGTGGGGAAGGGGCGCAGCGAGTTGAGAAGCAGGATGAAGGGGCAGGGCGGGGCTCGACGCCGTGGTGGCAGCGGCCCAGCTGCAGGCTGCAGGCGGCTGCTGCTGCTCCTGGCGGGCGGGAGGGCGCGGGGCACGGCGCTGGGGCGGCCCTAGTGTGCCCCAAGGAGCAGGCGGACGCCTACCTGCAGGTGAGGCTGGACGGCCGGTGGGGGAGGGGGGAGACAACAGTGTATAGTGGGCAGAGAGCGGGGGAGGGGCCCGGGTGCTTGGTGGAGGAGGCCAGACGGGGCAGGTTCCGCGCAGCGTTGGCAGGTTGGCCTCCACTCTCCTGCCCTGGTACTTGGGCCAGGGTGCTAAACAACAGCCTTGAGGCGTGGTCGTACGCCCCATTGCCCTGGCCGTGGGCGAGAAGCAAGCCACAGCAAGTACTGGGTGCATTGGGCGCAATCTCCATGGCAAAACACGCCAGCAATCTACTGGACCCGCTCTGCTTTCACCGGTACCCTCTGTCCCTCCCCACACAGGCGGTGGACAGCGGCCTCCCCCTGGACCGCCACCCGCCACTGGAGCAGGCCTGCGCCAACCACCTCATGGCTGCGGCGGCGGTGGCGGCGCAGCGCGTGGCGGCGGCGGCGGAGGGCGCGCTTGCCGCCGCGCGGACGGGCAGCAACGGCGGCGGCGGTGGTAACGCGGCCTCCAATAGCAGCAGCAGCGAGGCGCGACATCAGGCAGGGCCCTCAGAGCTAGGCCTAGGGCTCACAGCTTACGTGTACGCCCGGGACCACGGGCTGCTAGATGTTGTGCCCCTGCCCCGTACGGCAGCCGCGCCGTACGCGTACCTCGAAGACGTGGAGGCACATGGGGGTGGCTTGGGGCTGTTGCGCGGGCGGGATGGGTCAGGGGGCAAAGGGGGTGCTGTTGGAGGGGCGTCTGGGGCAGATGGCGGGGCGGGCGGAGGCAGGGCTGATGCAGCGGAGTACCCCGCGCCGCCGCCTCTGCCGGCTCTGCGGCAGGACTGGCAGAACCCCTGGCCGTGCGCTGACGCGCCGTTTGCGTCTGCCGTACGGGCGACGTACCGTGCATATGGATGGGTGCGGCTGAACGCCAAGCAGTTCCCGCTGTTGGTAAAGGGAGACGAGCGGAAGCAAGGCAAGTTGTAGGTGCAGTGGCGCACTGGACTTGGGAGCCGTCACTTGGGTGCAGGCGGAGTTGTTAAGCTCTCAGGGTAACAGTGCACCCCTACCTGTCTCCAGGGGAGCCCCTCTGCTGTCTACCGCTGTAACCAGAAGGCTGTAACCATGCCGTAGAGTGATAACGGTGCATATTAACAATACAAGCGCGATTACGCACGCAATGCTATGGGAACTTCATATTGTGGACGGCGAGAAGAAGCCAAGCAGCGGTGCGGCAACCCCGGTCCCAGTGTCTGCTCCTATGTACCCTCCAGCTGTGTCACCAGGTGTGCCTTTTCCCGCGTGTTGTGCAGCAGCACAGCGTCAAGGCGTGCACTGCCTTGTTCAGAACGCAAGAAAGCTTTTGCTACACCCTCTTTTGCGTTAGTATCAGGACTCTCACAGGCCTGGAGTAAAGCCGAGCCGGACTGCGAACTCGGCGCAAGGTGTAAACTCGGTTGCCATGGCGCACTTGCTGCAACCACACTGTCAATACTTCACGCCTTTAAATCTCAGTATGGGAAGGGTCTTTCTGTTCCTCGTGGGAAGTGGCTGTAGATTACAAACAGGCAACTGAAACCACTCGGCGCGAGTTTGAACTTCAACCGACACGAACGCAGGAGTGTGGTCGCGCTGTCCTCAGTATGCATAGCCTGCTGTTTTTAACATATGCATTACACCATTGCACGTGGCCCGGACAAATTCTTCAGCCCGCGCACGGTTAACGAGTAGCCTTGCGCCCTGTACATTACATAGTCCCAATTAACCACTACATGACAGAAGCAGTATGTTTGGTAGGATGATAAGCAGTCCCAGTCGTGGTTTCAAGCAAGGACCCCAGTCGAGACTGCTGGCCATGAACCGGCCATGAACCGGCCCGGAACTAGGCGCCAGGGCGGAAGCATGCGGGGAGGCGACACGGCGTGCGCATATTGGAAAGGAAGCATGTTGGTGTCCAGCTTGGTTATCTTGGCATGGGCGGCAGCAGCCCGCGGACACCTGACTGGCCACCTTGTGGACGCCTCACGTACCGACTCAGCCGGTGAGTGGCATTGCTGTTCAGCAGCTGTACGACAGAACGAAAGCGCCTCCAGCCGTTGGCAAATTACCAGGTCAGGTGTCACCGACACAGCGCGGGGGTTGCTGAAGCTGCACGATTGAAGGCTGTTGTGTGGCCTACGGTATGCAAGGCTGTCAACAAGTACCAAGCTAGGGGCCACTCGGCACAGCACGGCACAGCTTGCTGCCACGCGGCTAACAGCCTCACGTGAAGACTGCTCTCCCGCAACGCCCCGTCCTGCCTTTACTTCTTACTCATGTAGCGGACGGGCGTGAGCTACGGCGAAGCCTCGTCGGCGACAGCATGGGCTGGTCGTACGAGAAGTCGGCCGTACTGTGCGGGGGCTTCCGTACCGACGGCAGTCCCGTGGACGAGTCAGCGCTGAGCGGCACGGTGCAGCCGTTCACTAGGAATGGCGCTATTGTGTCCATCGACGTTGACTCGGAGGAGGTGAACGTCAAGCACTATCCCCCACAGACGGGCCCCTCAGCTTCCAGCTTCCGGCCGTACGAGTTTCAGGCGGTGTACGGCATTTCGGTATTCCGGAGCGGGTCTCCGGAGTCGCGTGGGGTGGTGGCGGACGGCAGCCCCGCCGAAGGCCGCGTCAAGGTACGGACCATGGCTGGACTCGATCTTGCTGTTTTTGCTGTACGCTTGGGACGTATGTCACGCACCCAAGGCCGTCAGGTCCCTGGCCCTCTGCCTACAGTATCTGCTCAGGTGCTCGTGTACCAAGCAAGTAAACGGCTTGAGTTTAAAACCGTTGCTGCAACAGCTGCCGGCCTGCCTGACTGACCACGAGAACGCACCACACCCCATTGCACCAGAGTCGCCTACCGCCGCCCACCGTGCGTTACCAACACCCACACTCCTCACACACACCATGCCGGCTGTCCCTGTATCGCCCCACGCAGTGTGCGCACCTCCGAGAGCAGATGTCGGACGCCGTAAGCGTTCAGGTGTGCTGCACTCCCTTCGGCTTCGTGGGCAGCCTGACCGTCACCCTCAAGGACGGCAGCAGGAAACGGCTGGGCTCCAGGCACTGCACGCGTGCGGACGGGGTCTCCCTTGCACCCCAGCCTGACGCCGTACTGGCTGCCGTACGGCACCTCATGGCCACACAGCCCCAGCCAAGGGCCGTGTTCCAGCCCGACGGATCCATCGTGCGCATTGCGGCTGAGGAGGGCACAGGTTCGCAGCTGGCGGCGGTGCAGTTCGTGTGGGCGGTCCCTGTGCACGCACCCACGTCGCCGCCTGTGCCCTTGGCGCCGCCAGCGCCCTTCACGGAGGCCCCCACGCCGTCCATTACTGAGACGTTCACCACCGACGCGTACGGCATCGTCTCTGACGTGGCCGGGGGCATGAACCTCACCACCGTACTGACCATCGACGTGCCGTACACCGTCGCCACGGTGGTGCTGGGCAAGCAGTCGTTCTCGCTCGTGACGACGCCTACGCACGACTCGTCCATCGTGTTTGCGACGCGGTACGGCAAGGGCTACATCGCGGGTGTAGCTGCGGAGCAGATGGTGACGCGCTGCTGCGTGCCGCTGCCACGTGGCGGTGGCGGGGGCGGGGGCATCAAGCATCAGGTGGAGGCCACCGCGGCCGCAGAGGGGACGGCCAAGGGCAGGAGGCAGCTGCTGGCGGCAGCTACGCAGTCTGCGTCCATAGGAGCGGGGGCAGCGGGAGGCCTTGGCGTTGCGGCTGGTGGCGGGGTGGTGCAGCAGCAGGCCACGCGGCTGCCGGGTGACTTCGAGGAGGACATCAACGACGACCCTGGCCATGTGGAACCCACCTACAGGTGTGCAGATATGAGAGGGTGGGACGTGGTTGGGAGCGCGGGGGCTTGCAAGCTACTGCGCGTGGAAATGTGTGTGTGGTTTGATATGCCTGGACTACGATGCAGGTATCTTAACACACAGGTGGTTCCGTGCGGGCGGCAAACAGCTCCATGGGATGAGGAGCAGTTCGGAGGCCCGGCGGCCTAGGCGAGCGTGTGTCACGAGGGATCGGCACGGCCGCATGCCTCACCTACACAATTAAGAATGCTGCTGGCCCTGGTTCTGTCTCCCCCTCCCGGCCCTTGCGCAGCAACACGGACATGCTGATGCTGCAGCTGGCGCTGTGGGCCTCAGAGTGCGGCATCCACGCGGGGGGCGTGCGCGTGCGCGTGTCGACCAGCCGCTTCCTGCCCTTCGCCAAGTGGCTGGTCAAGGTGCGGCCGGACGTCTTCCTGCCCATCGAGGCGTACGGCGTACGGTCGTACGTCCTGCGGCTGAGCGCCTTCCTGTCGTCCTCGCCGCGCCCGCCCGTGGACCTGTACATCGTGGACGTGTATGACAAGCAGTACACGGACATGGCGATGCGGTCGGCGCTGCTGCGCTACGTGGCGGTGGGTTCAGGGCAGGGCACCACCTGCTGGCTTCATTCTTGTGGTGTCCGGATGTACGGCATATGGGCGCGAGTAGTACCGTGCAACAGTAGGCACGGAATTTATGAGGGCAGCCTCTTTTGCGGCGCTGCTACAGGTGGGCGGCCGGGGGCTCTTCGTGGCAGGCCCCGACCTGTCCCTCACAGACAGCCGGGCCCCGTCGTCGCCCGCGGGCGGCCCTGCGCCGGACAAGGACGAGGAGGAGGCGCAGAGGGCCCTACAGCTTCGGGGACGGCGCCGCTTGACGCAGGTGAGGGTGAGAAATGCGAGCATGCCGTGCGTGTGGAGGTGCTGGGGCTGGCCCAGGGGCCTCGGCAGCCGGCGGTTGGCCAAGGGTCCAGCGTCGCGTAAACGGTGCTGGCACGTGTTGAATCAACACGTCGTGGACGCGTGCGGTCCCACTTGGCCACTACCCTAGACAGCTGGCAGGTTGGCACACGGGTCTGGTGGTGCGGGTTCCGGCACTGACTACCACTGACGCCTGTCCACACGCGGCTTGCGATGTTCCTCGCGCACGTTGGCAATGCAACTCCAGGCGCATACCAGGCACGCTCAGCGCACTGCAGCCTGGGCCTTCAACCTTCCCATCTACTTCCCCAAACCCCAACCTGCATGCCCGACGCGTACCGCGTTTACCCACACCACTCCTCAAGCGCTCTCTCTTCGTAAGGCCCCACCCCGCGCGCCTGCCCCTCGCCCCTGCAGGCCAGCACCTACGAGTTCGGCTTCCCCATCAACGAGGTCACCGGCTGGGCGGGCGTCTACTACTTTCCCAACCCGCAGCCCGCCCCCGGCACCCTGGTGGTGGGCCCGGACGCGTCCCTCAACGCAGACCTGGCGGCGCAGGTGGGCCCAGCTGGGGTGTCACATCGCCATGTGTGTTGGGGGATTCAGTGGTTTGGGGCCCAAGACAAGTGGGTGGGCCAGGCGCGTTGCGCAACGCAGACCTGCCGGCGCAGGTGGGCAGGGTGACGCTGGTAAGGCGGCTTGTGCGTCTTAACTGCAGGTCAACTGTAGGCGAACTGATTGTGTCGAACGCGTGCATGTGTCTTAGGGCCCAGGGTGGTGAGGGCGGGCGGGACGCGTCGCTGAGTGCAAACCTGGGGGCGCAGGGGGACAACGTGCGCTAGGTTGGACGGTCTGTGTATTTACGGTAGGTGGCACGGTGTATTACCCGTGCAACATGTTCGTGCCTACTCCTGTCCGCTTTCAACTTTACCCCTCCCCACCCCGTGTCCCTAGATCTACATCTCCTACCTGCGGAACCAGGTGGTGATCGAGCCGACCAGCCTACAGTTTGGTAAGGCACAACCTAAAGGAGCAGCAGCAGCAGCTGATAGAAGCAGCGAGAGCAGTACCTCTAGCCTGCAGTGAAGTGCTGCTAGCAGGTGTCCCGGCCTGTTGCCCGCCAGCGTTTTCTGTCCACTGGGATTTGCGCACCTGGCCTCACGTGCCGCGCCCCCTACACCATGCACACGCCGCAGCGCTGTCATCCACTTGCATAACCTCATTAGGTGGTTCTCCTGCCCTTGCGCAACTCTCATACACTTTGACGTGCAAACCCCACCGCAGTGATCATGCCCATAGCCACGGCGCGGCTCAACTACCAACTGTACGGCAACGGCGGGCCCAGCGCCCTCAACTTCTTCTCGTACCTGGACACCATCTCCCAGCTAGGCGGCTACATCCCCGATATCACCATTTCATCGCCGCCGCCGCCTTCGCCCATCCTCGCTCGCCCACCATCGCCGCCACCACTTAGTAAGTACTCAAACCGGGAGGAAAACAGAGCTTAGGTTTGCTCGTCCGCAGTAGGCCTGCAATATCCCATCATCTTCCGCGCCAACGGGCAAGGGCAGCATGCAGCTGGGCACACCGCAATGGGGGTTTGAGTGGTCGGCACAACGTTTTGTAAGGACCAGAAAGTCAGGTGAGACGGACAATGCCTACGGTACATGTGTGTGTCCTGCTGTGGCTGCTGCCGCTGCCGAGTGGGCCCTTCCGCCCCCACGCCACGGACCAGGCCTGCCGCCGTCCCATTGCGGCCAGACCCCTACTCACTCCGTACGCCGCGCTCCTGCAGGCACCACCTTTGCGCGCAACATCGGTTGCTTCGCCGACAGCGCCCTCAGCCCCGTCCTGTCGGTGCGCCTGACGCTCAGCCCGCGGCGCGACATGCGGCTGGGCGTGTGCAAGGCGCTGGCAGACGAGTGGGAGGGCAGGGGCAACCCCACGCTGGTCTACATCGGCCTACAGGTGGGGCTGCGGATGTGTACGTGCAGCAGGTGGCGCTGAGGTTGCGAGGCAGCCGGTCACGTAGGGCAACAGTACAGGCTGTGGACGCGCATTGTACGCGTGCGCAGCGCAGCAGTCAAGTGGCCCATTGAGCAGTCTTGGTTGCCATCCCTGGTGCACTGCAGCAGTCCCCAAGCAGATGATTTTCCGTACAAGACCGGGACGCAACAATAAAACTGCGACAGCATGTTCCCACCACGAGGGAACCCAGGGTTGCATTGCGAGGAACGCTCACCTGCTGTGTCAGCCAACATGCATCTCCCTCCCTGTGTACGGCGTGCGTGCAGGGCGGCCATTGCTTTGGCGGTTACACGCTGTCAGCGGCGCCGCCCGAGGGCTACAGCTGCACCACGCTGTGCCCGGGGGCGGCGCAGCAGCGGTGCGGCTACAGCCTCGGCCCGCTGGCCACCACCGTGTACAACCTGGTGCTGCCGCTCTAGCCGTACGTGTGGCGACGATGTCGTGGCGCCCAGGGAAGGTCCTACCCTCCCACGTCCACCGTGGCGCCGGTGGCCACTACTGTGTTCAGTGCAAGCAGGTGCTGCCACTGATTGATACCTGTGCGAATAAGAAGGCGTATACCAGGGGAGGTCACTGGGTCACTGGCAGCGGCGGGTGTGCCGCATGCTGCTGCCCCAGAGGCAGCGCGTACACAACCACAGGAGTACGGTCTGATGCGTCATGCATCAGGGGGGGACCCCCGAGCACCCGTTGGCCCCGCTGCACAGCTCCCTGCCTTGCACAGGCTGCCTCTGCCCAGGGGGCGGTGCGCTCCTGTGTCCGCCACAGCAGCTGCAAGGTGTGGTGGTACTTGGCATGAGCCGTGTACGTGGGTGGACTGGTGGAAGGACGAGCCGGGGCCAGGTTGGTTGAGAGAGGGTTGCCCTGTGGTGAGCATGTTTGGGATTTGAGTACTGCTTTGCATGTTGTTGCATGTTGGCACTGCACTGCTGAGGCGGGCAATGCTCCCGTTGTTAGTGCAGAGGGTACACAGTGCCTCAGGGTACGTGGACGGAGACACGTAGCCTGTTTGGGCTGCACATTATTGTCACTGTATACGGGTACATATTATAACTACATCAAGGCGTGCACATCATCTTGAGGCATTGGCGGGTGTGAGAGCGGTTGCGTAGGCGTCTGAGCGCGCCACGGGGAGGGGACAGCAGGAGGGACCAATGGGGTAAGAGGGCGAGATGGGGCATTACCAACACGGCACCCACTGCTCTACGGTTTCGGTTCCCCACATATTCGTTTTGCCATTTGGGCTCTCATCTGCATTGTTTTGGCTTGCATTCCTTTATCTGGTTTCGTGAACACTACCAGCGCATTGCTGAGGCTGCAAGCAGCCACATAGCCAAATCATGTGTTTATCATCCACGCACTATGTGCTTCCCTCGAACGGTTTCCGTGCATGCGCTCACCCACTGGCACTGCACGGTGACAATTGACATGCCTGCGTCTGCTTTCTCATCCTGGAACTGGACTCTGGCATATCTTGAACTGCTGCTGCTGCTGGCAACATGCTTATTGTGCTTGTAACGCCACGGGCTCAACTGTCCTTGCTTCCTGACCGTGGTCCACGAGTAGCAGTACCGGTGGGCTGGCTGCCTTGCACATGAGTGCAGGACCGCTACCACTTCGCTCCTCACTCTGGCCTGCACCTGGTGCCTGTATCAAGCTGAAGCACAGAGGCAGTGTGCGCTGTGTGGCTTCACCGTGACGGTTGCGAGGCATTGGGGGCTAGGCTGAGGGCCGATGCTGGCTTACCTCAACTGCTGGCTCCGGCCCAGTCTCCATTTACCCTACACGTGGATGCTGTGCCCCCTCGCACAACGCCTCTCTAGGTACGCTACGTACATGTGTTGATAGCGTACGATCGCCCTACGCGCTAGCAAGCAAAGAGCATGGCATGTGGAAAAAGTACCGTATGGCATATATATGGAGCTTCCGCAGCACAGGACATCAGCCAAGACATCAGCACGTGGCATCGCCTTTACCATGCCGTGCTTTACAGTTCCCGTCCGCGTCTTGAAAATGGCAGTAGCAGGCACTAGCGAATACCGGTAAAATACACGAGGTTCGCCACATCGGCAGCCTGCTCACTGGATGGATAGGAGCCAGCGGACATGACGTTGCTTGCGAAACGGCAAGCAAGCACCGGTAGGCCACAAAAGGTTGTTTTGCCCGCCACAGCCGCGGCGGCCACACGCCCCAGCCAGGGCTAGTCATAATTGTACATACAGCCATTGCTGGGGTGTAACAAAACAAACGGCCCAAATACAAACCACATTTGTACTCGACAAGCGGCCCTCCTGTATGGTCCCCTGCGCTAGGCAGCAGCGACACGGGTGTACCTGCCAGATCGTGCACCAAACGCAGCAGCTGCTCTGGCTGCTCACAGTACCATCATGCCGTGCCATGTGTCACCCTTATGCAGCTCAACCAACCTTGGAGCCATCACGGCCAAGAGGTATTGGTGCGGCCTGCCTAGACGTGCCCTTATCACAGCGCCTGCAGCTGGTGCCTACAGCACAACTGCCATGTGCCTGCTCCTGCCTGCTCCTGCCCTCCTGCTTCGCCCGTTGTGCGGCCAGCAACACCCTACCCGCTCCGCTTTCCCCTAAGCCTAGCACCCCCTCACCTTCCCGTGCCCACCCGGCTCCCACGGCCCCCTCTTCTCTCCCGCTCCTTTTCCCCTACCCTCACAGCGCCCGCACCCCGAACGCGCTCTCCGTCTGCGTGGCCCTCATCTTGCCGTCCCACAGCTCGCCCTTGCGCGCCTCCCTGGCCGCCTTGAACGCCTCCTCCGCATCGCCCAGGTAGTCCCTGGCGGCCTCGGGTAGCTTGAGCTGCAGCCAAGGCGCACACCGCCTTGGCATCAGTTCTTTGCTTGTTATGCTAAACACGCGCACGCAAGTGCAGCAGATTGCTATTGAAATGTTGGCTGGGGGTTTGGGGGAGGATGTGCTGTGGGACAACAGTGACACACGGCGTGGCAGGGCATACCGTTTGGCAAAGGTGACAGTGGCATAGCTCAGCACATGGCAACAGCCGGTGACGCACGGCACGCGTACCCCATGCATGGCGGTACCCATGTACCCACCAGTGACGCACTCAGCTACCCATGGCACTAGCTACATGCATACCGGTGTACATTTACACGCAGCCAAAGAGCGTTGCGCCAGTGCAGGCCCCCATCTACGTATGCAGAGGTGGTCCCAGGGCTGCTGCAGACCGCCGTTTGTTATTAGCAATGGAATTGTGCACATGTCGCTGTAGCTGTAGCTGTAACCCCACCTGCTGCCTGTGTGTCGTGCGGCATTCGGTGTTGTGGCGCAGCACGTGAGCGTGACCGTAGGCAGCCTCTGCAGGGTGTGCGAGGATACGGGCGTTGCCGGGTCTGTCGGTTCTTCCCAGGCTGGCCTTCCTTGCTTCCAGCCACACCATCCACACTGCACCATATTTCACCTTATCGTGCTTTCTTGGCGGATGCCTTAACATCCTTCACGTGCTCCATTATTAGCAGTATCCGTATCGCCAAGTGCTCGACGAGCTTTTCCTGTCCGACCGGCAACGAGGTGGGCCTCGAAGTGGTCGCGGCTTCCGGGGTGGCCTCCGCGCTTGGGTGGTCGCGTGCTCTGGGCGGCCGCGCTGGTGGCCGCGTGCTGCTCGTTCCTTGCAGCCACTCCTGGATAGACGTACCGCAGCCCTCTATTTTTCGGCCAAGGCGGTTCGCGGCATACACAATGGCCCCCGCTTTCAACGCACCGGCCCCTATCGTAATGCCAGCCTTAATGAGCGCGAGCGCAACTGTCTCATGCATCCCCTTGTTTGCAGCTTGTACGTGAAAAATACACTCGATGACAGTTTAGCCGAAGAGGGGAAACTTGTGGCGAACAACGTATCGCGCAAACGGCGCCTCGGCGCGCCGATGTACAGCTGGTTGGAGCGTCATGACACGTCACATGCTCCCCCCCACCCCGCCCAAGACGGCATGAACATGCCAATATCCCAAGCAAAATGACAAGGTGACTAGTAATGGAATATCTAGAATGCGTTATGCGTGATGCTCGTCACTTGCAGCTGCTTGCAGGCAGGGGAGTCTCCCCTGCTTGCACGGACACAACAGGAGCTTGCGCGTGACGGAGACCCCCGAAACGCGAGAGCCACCCACTGCCGCGGCGCGGCCGAATGCGGGGCGTGGTGGTGCATGGCGGATGTAGTATCGCTGCATGCACGACACGGGATTGGGCGCATGTATGGCCCATTGGAGTGAGAGTGAAGAGTGAACCGCTGGGACGGTTGGAGGCAGGGGTCCCTGGTCAACGGCCGGTGCTAGCGTATCTGGTCATCTGGCGTGCCCCAGACTCCACCTGCATGCGGATGCTGTGACCCCTCGCGCAACGCCCGTTGAGGCACGTACGAGAAGTCGAGAACCCTGCAGCGGTCGGCTGTACGGTAAATACCGGCAACGAGTTGCAGGTTGCGTCAGGCGCCGCACGTGGAGCTTTTCAACGCCCACACACCGTTGGCTCCCCCAGACAAAGCACCCAGGTTGGCTTACCACAATCACAGGCCGCAGCCCAACGGCTCCTCCTGACCGTGTGGCTACACCTGTAACTCAACAAAATAATCAAACACAACCACTGCATGTACTTCTTAGGCTGCCCAGCTGTCCATGATCCCCGCCTGCGTTCTACCCAGGCAGCAGCATGCAGCAGCAACACGTGTACACGGCGGGTAGCCGCCAGGAGCGTGCCCCACCCCCAGCTGCCGCCCAGGTAGCAGCGTGCCACGCCATGTCCTACCGCGCTGCCGGAATGGAACCCGCCCACAGCGCCGTCCCAGATCAACCACATCATCCGCAACTGAGCCCCCGCGCAACACCTGGGTCATTCTAAGTGGACCATGGACCTGCCTTAAGATGTCTAAGCCGCCGACGGTGCCCTTAATGCACTTACAGGCGAGTGATGCACGGGTGGCATCAGGCACGCCTACACCTGCGCTTATTACAGCGCCTGCTCTTCCCTTCCAGCCCCTGTAGCTACCGTAACGCGCACAGTTCATTAACGCGCACAGTTCATCGCACGGTGCGTCCCCTGCTACCCTGTACCGCAACCGTACCCTGCCTGGAGTGCCGGCCCCGGCATTATCGCTTTGCCTGCTGCCTCCTCGCAAGCTCCTGCACGGCCGGCGACACCCCACGCCTCCACTTGGCCCTCCTGCTCCTCTTTCCCACTTCCCACTTACAGTGCTGTTCGCCCCCCGCAGTGCCACCCCATTCCCTCGCTCGCCCCCAGAGACCCCGCCTCACCCACTCCCTATAAGATCCCCCTACCCTCACAGCGCCCGCACCCCGAACGCGCTCTCCGTCTGCGTGGCCCTCATCTTGCCGTCCCACAGCTCGCCCTTGCGCGCCTCCCTGGCCGCCTTGAACGCCTCCTCCGCATCGCCCAGGTAGTCCCTGGCGGCCTCGGGAAGCTTGAGCTGCGCACGGCAGGCATGCGGTTTCCGTGCTGTCAGCAATTAGCAACCAAAGCGGTCACTGACTGTGGGGAGACTATGTTCGAAGGGCGAATGAAGCTTCACGCCGTGTGAGGTGCGTGAGCACGCAGAGCATTCCAGGGTACCGTGGTTGCAGCTGCAGGGCGCTGCTGGCGGCTGTGGGGAACAGACCCCACGAGGTAAGAGAAGAGCGGGTCTAGAGAAGCGATCAGGGCTCTGTAAGAATATGTATGTTGATGCATCAGGCGTCCAAGTATCTGTGCGAGCACAGGGGTTCAATTGGGATACCTAGATCCTAGCGGGCATCTGCCTGCCACACAGCACGGTGTCGGACACCCACACCCTGTACAGCTGTGGCACTGCCACGGACGGGCACAGCAGCGCGTGTGCTGGTCGTTCTCCCCACCTGGCTGCGCGGCGTGCGGTTCTTGGCGTTGCGGCGCAGCACGTCAGCGCCGCCGTCCACCAGGGCGCGACACACCTGAGCGGAGCGGGACAGGGGAGGGGGGCGGAAGCAGGGCGGGGCAGGGTGTCGCGGGGTGGGGCAGGTGATTGGCAGGTGGGCAAGGGTGCGAGTGACCGAGCCGGCTGCGCCAGGCTGAGTATGTAGGGCATGGACACTCATGCAGCGCTACGGTACCATATGCTTCGCACATGTGCACCTTCGGATGCTTCCCGCTGACCACTGGCCCCACCTCCACGTGCCCCGCCCGCGCCGCCACGTGCAGGGGAGTGTCCCCCTCCTTGTTGACCGCGTTGGGGTTGAGGCCCAGGGACACCACGCCGCGAACAACCTGGGCAGGCAAACCAGGACACCAACATACCGTATGAGAGTGCATACGCTGCATGCATGTGTGAAGTTTACATAGTGGCTCACTTGCTCAGATGCGCAGTACCGTAGGCACGGCGTGTGATGTGCCACAAGTACTGGCTATCCTCATAAGTGGGTATTATGAAGTTGCATGAGTGCAACTGCAGCTCAGAAGATACGGCTCGTGGACAGCGCTGACCACGCTGAAGCTGCTAACGCAACAATATGCCATGCGCATCTTATAACACAAGGAGCGCACTCGTGCGCGTGTAGGAGCAACTGACTCTTGCGCGTTCCCAGAAAGCACACTGCCAGCACGCTGTGCGGCGCTCCTGGCTGGCATGCCGTACATGTACGGCACATTCGTACCTCGTACGACGCGCCGCTCTCCGCGATGAGGTGCAGGTGCGTGTTGCCGGTGGCTGCGTCCACCACGCTGTCGCTGCCGGCGTGCTCCGCGTCGAAGCGCTTCAGGTACGTCATGGCGGCCTGACACGTGGCACGTGGCGTGCGGCAAAAGGGTAACACATGGCGAAGGGCCAAACGGCGACACGCACCGAAAGACATGTAGCACACGGCATGGGGCGGCGTGTCTTGTAAACGTACGCATTGCAGTTTTTCAGCAGTGCTGGTCGCCTTCGACACCAATGCAGGTAGCTACGGTAGCAAGCGTTGTATCGGTGGCCGTTGGGGCGGGCGGGTTCCCGCGTGACGGCAAGCCGGGGCACGCGGCCACGCGGCCTGCCCACCTTGCCCAGCCCCGCCGCCACCAGCGTCTTGAACTCCAGGTCCAGGGAGGCCAGCGCTGCGGGCTTGAGCAGCTCCACCAGCTGCGGGTTGCGGTAGGATGCATGTGAAAAACTCAAAGCGGGCGCCGTCCCCGCAGGTATCCAACAGGGTCAGCAGCCAACGTCCTTGTCAGGTGGCGATTGCCAAACAGGTGTGCTACTTGCCAACATAGGATGCACACGGAATGACCGCGTGACGTGGGCACCTTTTGTGCTCGCAGCCGTAGCGTAGGCGACTAGTGGAATGGCCACCGGCTACACTAATGCTTTGGCTGCATGTGTGGTGGTCAAGTTACCCAGCAGGCGAGTACCGAAACCAGGAGCTACCGCGGCCCGTGGTACCTGCACACCCTTGTTGTGTGCTGCTGGTCCTTAGGCTACGCTCTGGTCCTTCAGAGCAACCGTCTCTACAATGGTACCGGTGTCGGGACCGTGCACTCCAGTTACCCAACCCACCTGCGCCGCCACCCCGTCAGCCTTGGCCGCCACTGCCGCCCTCATGATGCCCACGCCCGCCTCCCCAGGATCGCCGCCAGCCGCGACCAGCGCCTCCGCCGCCGCCGCACCCGCCGCCGCAGCAGCAGCTCCGGAACCGCCCGCCTTCGCGTCTCCGTTCTCCGCCCGAGCCGCCAGCGCCGCTGCCGCCGCCGCTCCTGTGCCCGCCGCAACGACCACTGGGGTTGCTGCTTGCGGTGCAGAGGCGGTGCACTCGCTGAGGGCCACCTCAGCGGGGGTCAGCTTCTTGGCGTTGCGGGTGTGCGGCTTCTTGGAGCCGGCCAGCAGCGCACGGAGCAGCGGCAGGTCGCCGCGGCGCGCCGCCACGTGCAGGGGAGTGTCCTTCGCTGGCGTGGGGTCCTGTGGGGTGTGGGTGAACACAATGCCACCAGCTGGGCTCCCAAGGCGTTCTGGCCACCGATTCGTGGAGGTATTATGGCATGCCAAAAGATACCATGACAAGTGCAATGAGCCATGCTGGCAGTGGCAATAACTGTTTTAGCGTTATGCACACGGGAGGCCGCAAGGTGCCCCCCTGCCATCAGCGCCGTCCTGCCACCAGAGGGTATTTTGACAGTTGGCTGCGTGTAGGAGCCAGCACGGCACAAACCGATGATGCGCTGCTGCTGCTGCTGCTGCTGGTTGACCCGAGCATGCTAGGACGTGAGCGACGCGGTGCACGGCTACGCCGCAGCAGGCTTGACGCCGGCGCTGCTCCTGCAGGTCCCCACTGTTCTGTTACGCACGGGCCGGAAGGCTATAGACGGAGCTGGCATACCGAATGCGTTGTTTTCGCCGCATCCTCCGTGTAAACCAGCACCACCCCACTACGCACCTGCATGTCCGGCGAAGCGCCCTTCTCCACTAGGCCCCGCACCAGGTCCATGCGCGGCTGCTCGCACAGGCACGCCTCCCGCAGCAGCACGCTGTAGCCCTCGCCGTCCTGAGGGTTGCATATGCGTGCGGGAGGGAGGCAGAGCAGTGGGGCAAGTTGGTTGTGAGTTGGCATTGGCCTTGAAATTGCAGGCGTTGAAGGAATGGAGGGGAACATGAGACACACGGTACCTATAGTTCCACCATGCCCTGGCAAAGACAGCCGCCACAGTCCTCCAGAGGACAAGACACTCCCCGCTCTCCACTTTGCAGGCCATGTCAGCACCAACCACTGGTTGCAGTGCGGCACGCAGATCCTCAGGCCACGCAGTTGGCCGGTCTGCACCAGACACAGGGCGCTTGAACGCCCATGACTGCCTCAACCTCACACTGCATGCCGCATGTCACGCCCCTCCCTGCCGCACGCACTGGTCCACCTACGCCGCACCCGAGCACCAGCAGCGAAGTACCCTTGGTGACCACCTTTCCTACGCCCCACAGCCCACACCCCGCCCACCAGCTCGCTCCCATCCACCGCCACGTCACGTCGTGGAGGGCCGACACCACCACAGCCACAACGGGCCACATGCAGCGCGCCCCGCGTGCCCCTGGCGTGCACGCTGCGCCCCCGGACCAGCCGCAACGGCAGCCCACTCCACCAGACCCCACTCCCCACTTCCGCCACCCACCACCTCGTCCACGCCGCACCCCGGCCGCTCCAGCAGCTGCAGGGCCTCCGCCACGCGACCCGCGCGCACGAGCACCATGAGCGCCGTCAGGCCGGAGGCGTCCTGCCAGAGGCAGGGTGAGAGGGGCGGGGGTGGAAACGGTTGTAAGTGCTTGCGAGCGTCCGTGCAACCTCCGTCAACCTCTGACTACGGTGCGCGTGTTGCAGCACACCACGCGGACACGACACACCCCCCGCGGATAGCCCACCCTGCGCTTGCGGCCACGTGCTCTGCTACTCGCAACGCCACCTGCACCCCCGCACCTTCGCTGCAAGGCTGGCCCCTGCTGCCGCCAAACGGTCCACCACCTCCAGCATCCTGCGAAATAGGTGCATGTCGTAAGGTGCCCGTTGCTCGTTGACAGGGATTCACGCATCTCCAATTAAGACATTGCTTTGTCCGCTGCCGGTGAGATTGCGGAAAGGTGCAACAGTCAAAGCTGGTAATCAGGCGCTGTGACATGCGTCGTGCAGGCCAGCGACCGGCACCAGGCCCGCACGTTGCGGGTGCGTACCGAGAGGGCTTAAGGGAGCCCGAGCAGCAGGCAGCCACGGCGGCATGTAGCGGACTTGGGCTGCCGCCCTCGGCCGGCGCCCCCGCCTGCGACGCCATGACACGCGCCGGGAGCGTCAAAGAGCAGCGCCGCGAGATGCAGGTTGCTCAGGCTTATGCATGCTTACAGCGACATGCCACGGTGTGCCTTGTATGACGGGCTCCGGTGTTGCAGTACACCGTAGTGGTCCTGCCATGCATGGGTTGCTACAGAATAAAATTCTCCGGTGTTGCCATAGACCGACTGCAACCGTTGGGGAGCGGTGTGGTTTCTGTGGAATCCATACCTGGGGTAGGCTGGGTCTACAGGTTGTACCACAGCTACGGGGCGTACCGCCAACCCACACACCACCGCTCACTGGTGGCACGGTGTCCCACGCAAGTCCATGCGGCGGCGGCGATGCCCTCCCCTAATGAGGTGCTTTAAGGAGCTCACCGCTCCACCCTCGGCAAGCCGACGTTGCACCGGAAGTCCCCCTGTAGCCCTCCTACCTTCAGCAGCACGTCCAGCACAGGCACGCATCCTGCCGCCGCCGACACCTGCAACGGCGTCAGCTTGGCCTTGTTCACAGCGTCGAGCCTGGCCTTCTTCTTCAGCAGCAGCTCTGCAAGAAAGCGTCGCAAGGGTGCGCACTATGACCGGCCGTACAGGTCAACAGCGGTAAAGGAGGCAGGCAGTTAGGCCCTGAGTCTGCCAGCAGTCTCATGAGTGAACTGGTGTAGGACTTCTGGCAGGCAAGGGCGTATGTGCACTGTGGCACGCGCACGGAGCGGCAGCCTGCACCAGGTGGCTGGCTGTCAACTCCCAGTATTCGGTTTAGGCGCTGTCTGTCAACTCCCAGTCTTCGGTTTAGGCGCTGCCATTCTGGTGTCGACCCCTTGCACAGTACCGGTGAGTGATGTGTCTCTTTACCGGGCCACTCTGTACCGGTGTCGAGGTTTAAACACTGGCATGTTGTGCCTGCTGCATCGTGTAGGTAGGTCGCACGCACATACTCACATGTCCCATGCTTGACATGCGCGCAACCCTCTTGAGTACCCACCCGCTATCTTGGGCGCATCCTTGCAATCATTGCAAGCATTCCAGTGGAGTGGCGTTGCCTCCTGGTTGTCCACGGCATTCACGTCAGCCGCAGCCGAAAGAAGCGTCTCCACCACGGCGACGTCGCCAATTCGAACAGCATGGTGAAGCGGTGTGTGGTGTTCTAGCGGCTTTTTAGGGTCCGGTACATATTTTCCATTTGCTTTTTCCTTCTTTAACCGATCTGAGACAGCCTTGGCCTTCCTGGCCTCTATTTCCTTGATCAGGTCAGCGAGTGGCATACTGGCAGTGCCTAACGCATCAGAGGTGGCAGAGTCAAGGTATCAAAAGACAGGACGTGCAGGTCGTGTGTGTTCAGAGCGAGGAGGTAAGGAGCTAACGGCCATAACGACCAGCTGTGACCAGGCTTCGATGCAGAAGCGGCCGCAGGAGGCAAGACCAGCCTGACGTCGACGTTGCGCGTTGCTTGAGGTGAGTTAACGTCCGGACGTATTTGGCCCGGATGACGCGCACACGGGTGAGGCATGCACAGGGGCCGGACCTGATGCAGAGGTCATGCTCTGGTCATGCTTCAGGTCATGCTCACCTCTGTCCGTCTCCCGCTCGGAAAGTCTTGCCGGTGTTTCTGGCTGGACGGGCGCAGGCTGTGCCTTTAACCAAGACACGCCCCTGACACTGTCCTGCACGATAAATGGCTGCGGCTAGGAGCAGGGCCCACCGGATGGCGAATAATGCGCCTGGGAAAGCATGCGGGTCACGCAGGGTCACGCAAACAAGCAGAGCCTGCACAGACCTGTGCCAAGGGCACATTTCTTCTGGCTCACGTGGGTCGACGCTGACTCTCTGGCGTGCAGACTTGGCCTCGTCATCAGCAGCATGTCTGCTGCCTTGCCATGCGCGTCGAGGGAAGGCCGCCAACAATGAACACGAGAAGGGCATAAGACATACGATTGAGCTCACCGTCTACCACCTCTGTAGCCGGGAACGGAAGTGCTCCCTGCTGCACACGTGCACGTGCCATGGGCACGCGGCCGTACGAGGCCGTACCTTCTCATACGAGCGGCTCAGCGGCAGCCGTTCGCCTCGTGTAACACCTGTAATACACATCTCCGACACAATACTGCTCATAGGCTAGCTGGTTGCGATCTGCCACAGCGTTGGAGATATGAGGTCGCAGGCTCTTGCACACCATGTGTCCTGTTGATCACGACACGCTAGGTACAGCGACATTCTTTGAATACCGTAGCCCTCTCTATCACCTTGTTGTATCTGAGTCCACTTGCGACTTTCACCTTCTGAAACTGCCCACTGGGAAGTGGGAACGCGAACAACTGGGCCGACGGCCTATCGCGGCCAGACTTTGGCAATGAAGCATCGTCATACAGTCGGCTTTTAAGCTTGGGCAGGGGTGGACCCGTGTTACCTGGCCATGAGCCCATGACCTCCGGACGGAGCACCTCTAAGACGCCGGAGGAGCATGGAACAGACGGCAACACCGCACCCGAAATTCTCAAAAATCACAAAGGTGTGTCTGTGAAGGTAAGCTCTGGGACTGCCACAGGCCAACGTCCATTGCCGGCCCCCGGCCTCAACAACCAAGCCAGTGCCCGCTGCAGAAGCGACATACAGAAACTGCATGTTTTAAGCCGTGCCGGTCAAGGCTCAGCCGTGTTGTCTGGGTGTTGCCCGCCCCCTACTGTACGTGGCCACAGCCTGAGTGCTGCCAAGTGCACGTTCGAAGGCACCTAGTGAAGATTCCCCCCTGTGGTGTGTAGATGCCCAGACTTCCGCATACGTGTGTCATACCCACCGCCTCCCAGGTCGCTGCACGGAGCGACGCAAACTGTGACTCGCCGTTCAACACCACCATCACCGCCGGGGGACCTCAGCTGTGTGTGCCAGGCAACCACGCAACAGCTGACAGCCTGGTGTGCAATGGAGCTAGCTGGCGGGGGGAACGACCGCCGCACTATGCAGCAACAGATGAGCGGACGGCTGTAACTGGCGCTCTGGCTATGGGGGATGCTGGGCCAGGGGCTGCAGCCCGCGAAGAGGCGCAGCTAGCCCCAGCGGAGGGGCTGGTCGAAGATGCTGCGAGTAGTTTGAGGCAGGAGGTGGGTGGTTCCGTAGCCAGTGTCATGACATAGGGTACGCCTCGGAGCACTGCTGTGGCCTTCTCGCAGGGCATGCCTCGTGGACGGGCGCTGTGCGCACATGCCGTGGCAGAACGTGCGCGAATTGCGTCAACAAAAAACTAGGCCCAGGGGCCTGCTGCTGCCTCTGCTTGCACACCGTCAAAACGTTATAAGCCACCGCCATGCAGTTCCCAGCTCCCCGGGGCCAGGGTCACGTGGCACTGGTGGAACTCGGGCACCCAGGGGCGCCCACGCACTAGGCCAAAGGAGCCCACCCCGCTCGCGCATTCCTGCCTGGCGCAGGGGCAGTCGGCGGCGCTGTCCCCGGGCAGCAGCAGCTGCATGGCGCTTGGCGTGACGCCCATGACCTCCGTCGCGTCGCCCTCGCCCTCGGCCAACCTGCACATGCACGCGGCGGTCAAACGGGGCGGGGCAGGCGGCTCGGGGGGCCTGTGTGATTTGGCGACACCGCCTATTGCGTACCCAGTACCCAAGGTAAGGGCTAGCAGGTCAGGGCTGACGGCACGGGTGACAGTCGTCCCCTGACAAGCAAGACAGCGGTCTTCCGGTGTCCCGACGGTGCCATCCGTGCCACCATCGTGTCCCTACAACACCCCAGGCTATAACGCTGCCCATCCGGACTTTGGGGAACATACCGTACTTCCGCCGAACGCGCAGTTCATTCACCGCCTGCCTGCCCTCGCTTGGCGCTCCTGCACCCCTCATGCTTTCTTCCCATGTGTCTATAATAAGCTGACCCTTGGGCCAAATCGCATGAATCCTTTTCAGAGCGGCCCGAGCGAGCAGCGCGACTACTGCAGCCGCGGGCACCGAAGCGACAGCGATGAGTGGATGGACACGGCCACGATGTGGAACAACGTGCAGACGCGGGGGGAGGAGCTGCAGCGGCGGCGCCGCCTGCAGCCCGCCTCCGCCAGCTGCACGGGCGTGGACTGGATGGCGGGGCCGAGACGCCTGCGCAAGCGCGTGCAGACACAGGTGCGGGCGGGCGGGCGAGGAGGGCGCCAGTCAGGGTAGCAGGGGCGGATCTGCGCCGTCAACCAGGCGCTTTGTGGTGCTGATGCGTCGCAGGTTCCTTTTGTAGTTTGTACTGTAGTAGTACATCACGTGGGCACACTGGCTGCAGCACGAACCCAGCCCACAGCGGGGTGTGGAAAGGCATGAAGGAAAGCAGGGCGGCGGGTTGCGGGAGACCTGGGCTTGGGGTTGCCCTGGGACTCCTCTGCACATGCATCGGCCTAGCACCGGGTGGGCCGCCTGGCGCACGGCATGCCGGGCTTGGCTGACGCAGAGCCCGTAAACCGCTCCGCCTCGGCTCGGCGGGTGGCCTGGGCTGTTTGTCTCCCTCCATCCACGACATCCGCACGTCGATCATACGTGTCCAGCTTTGAAGGGCTTTACGCAGAACCCCGTCGGCCTCTTAGTCTGACCCTAAAGTGCCCGCCTGCCAACCGCCAACCGCCCCCCAGCTGGTGGTCATGGCGCGGGTGGTGGTGAAGGACCCCATGACCGCCATCATACCGCTGGTGGTGCTGGTGTGCCTGCTGGCGTTCGGGCTGTGGGGCGTGTTCTCGGTGGCCTACGCGCTGAGGGACGGCCGCCGCCAGGCAGCAATCAACGCGGCGCAGGACCTCAGCCAGACGCTGACCAGGTGCGGGTGGCTGGAGGATAGGGAGGTCCGGCTTAGACGCGGGAAGGGACGCGGGAAGGTGAGAGGTAGTGCGTGGGCGCAAGGGCGAAGCGCACGGGTATAGTAGCATAACCCACCGGTCTTGAGCAACCAAGCTGGCGCCCGTTGTCCTTTAAGTTGTACGTGTGGACCCCTTGGCTCTCCGGACGCGTCCTACTGGGCCTGCATCTGCAAATAACCTCTTTGCCGCCGCCTCAAGCCCGAAAATAATGTTTGAAGTTCTATGCCAGTCGCGTCTTGGCGCGGGTATGCAGAGCGTCCGCCGTGCCAGCCCTGCTCCCGACCCTCTCTGTCGACCGACCCCTAGCCGCCCCGCCATCCCGCCTCATCCTCCACCCTTCCCACCCGCCCTCTGCCCCCGCAGCCACATCCTGGCCACGGTCGCGCCCGCCAGCACCGCCAAGATGATCATCCTGCTGGAGCGGCAGGTGCCGGCCGTGAACGCGTCGTTCCACCGCCTGGCGCCGGACCTGGTGCGCAAGGAGACGGCCAACGAGGCGGTCATCACCATCGTGCTGCTGCCGCAGGGCATCGTCACCAGCATCGTGCCCGTGCCCGAGCCCGACAACGTGTGGTATCAGGTGGGGGAGGGGGCGCACGTGGTAACAGTGGGCACCGGACGGAGTGCTGCGTCGTCGTGGGTCCGCGGTCGTCACAGGCGCAGGGGGGCGGCGGCATCCACGGCAGCAAGGGCAGGAGCGCCAAGAATGCAGACGCTGTGCCTGTGAGCAGCCTATGGTGTTGCCATGTGGCAGCGAGGTTGTGTATGTGGTAGGGGCTTCCAGGCGTCGTGGTTGGCTACTGCGAAGCGGTTGCTGCAGTCTGACCGGTAGGCCGCCTTGCAACGCCACAACCTCACCCAGGTGTACAACTACAACCTGCTCAACGAGACCCGGTGGCGCAGCGACGCGCTCAAGACGATACGCAACTACCGGCAAGGCATGGTCATGACCGGGCCCTCCGTGTAAGTCCCTGGGCGCGGCGGGGGCCGGGGCTGGTGCGCTGGGCCAGCGGCGATCAGGGGAGATCCCCCCTGGCGTCAATGTTTGCAGGGGCAAGGGCGCTCAGCCACACGCCGCCAACGGGGTTTTACCACCTTGCCTCAGCCCCTTCACAAACAGCCCTTACAGAGATGTCCAGAATCTGTCCTGTCCTTCGCTCCTTGTGCCACCCCAGGCTGCGCGCGGGCATGATGGGCATCGTGTGTCGCTACGCGGTGTTCGTGGCCAACGCCACGCGGGACGAGCTGTTCGGCGGCCCCGGCCCCGCGCACGAGTGCGGGGACGTGTGCTGGGAGCAGACCGGGCAGCTGGAGGACGGCACGCCCGTGGGCGACAAGTTCTGGGGCTTCGCGCAGCTCAACGTGAGGCCGCGGTGGCGGCCGCGCGTGCACAGGGAGGGAGGGGGGCAAAAGGGTTCTCAGCTGACACAACAGGGCGGGCTAGGACGGTTTGGTGACCACGTAGGAAAGGTTGTCATCAACGGCACCGAACAAGGGTCGAGAGTACTTCTGCGCTGGTTCACTGGTGTTGGCTTGGGGGCAGGGTTTGGTGGGGCGGAGCGCTGGTGGTCTTGGTGCTGTCCTTGGTGCCCATGCGCATCACGTCACCGACACGCCTCACTGCTTTGTGACTTGCGTCCCGTCGCGCTGCGCCGCAGGTGGACTGGGAGGTGCTGACGCGCAACGTGTCGCGGCTGTACGACCTGTGCGACCGGGATGGGCTGGTGGGTGGGGGTGGGGGTGGGGGTGCCGCACAGTGTGCGGGAGGGCACGCCGCAGGCGCACGTTATGCGCCTCGTGCACAGGTGCAGCTATGCAGCGCCTGCTTGTGGGGCTTGTGCGCCCCACGGGCATGGCCACGTCGTCATCGCTATCTGCACGTCATGTGGTGCACCTAACAGGTGCCAGACTGGTGATGCTGGCAAGCAGTGATGCCCACCTGCTGACGCGGTGCTGCCTCAAGTGCGTCCACGCCTCCCGATACCCTACCCAAAACGGCAGGCGTTCAACATGACGTACATCGACCCCGTGACGGGCCAGAACCGCACCATCGCGCACGCCGAGGACTGCGGCCCAGTGGGCGAGGACCCCGTGTGGGTGCACGTTGACGTCATGTGAGTACTGGGAAGCAGGCGAAGGCCCCTGCGCACTGCAAAATCATCGTTGTGGTATCCTCCTTACGCTGTGCACGCACGGGTACAAGGACCCTGTGTGGACGTCGTATGGGTGGGTCATATGGGTGGAGCGAGGCAGGCGGGGGCGGGGGCGAGGTAACTGCGGAGCCACAAAGTGACGGAAGGTCGAACAGTAGTGGCGGGTGGCGGGGTTGGGGTGAAGCGCGGCGGGAAGGGGCGGAGTGGCGTGGGGCAAGGGAGACTGCCAGGGGAGCACAGCGCCGGCCGTCAGGGTCAGGAAATGCGCGGCATCTCGGGTACCCCCGGTACCAATCGTCCGTTGCAGTAATCTAAGGAAGCAACAACCGGTGTTGCCTTTTATGAAGCCCTTTTCTTACGAGGTGGGGTCCCCGCCTCCCGGCGCTCTACCCGCAGGCTGAATCACTGGGTGCTTGCGGTGACGGACCGGCGCGGCTGGACGCCCGAGTGGCTGCCGGTGGTGGTGGCGGTGGTGGTGGTGGTGTCGCTGTGGGTGTCGATCGCCATGGCCGTCATCATGATCAACAGGCGGGAGCACATGTGGCTGCTGCAGGCCATGCTGCCAAAGAAGGTGCGGGACGGGGAGGGGAGCGGGAAGGGGAGGGGAAAGGGGGCGGAGCGGGGAAGCCAGGGAGGTGGTGTGGGGACAGGGGGGTTCAGCGATCACGAGCATGAAAAGCCGCCGATTGAGTGACGCGGTTGAAGGCGAAAATTTTGCATGAAAAACTGAGCTGGGCCTTTCCATTGCCGTGTGCGGGCGCTGGGCGCCGGCGGAGCAGAGTTGACAGGAGTTGATGGGCCCGCCTACCTTGTCCGCCGCCTACCCGCCTACCTGGACCTGAAGCTTGCCACGTGTTGGGGACTTTGGCTGCGGGACCTGTGGTGGCTGAGTGAGCCAAAGAGCGGAGGCAGGTAGTCCTGGGACTGTGTGGTGCTATGCCGCCAGCGTCAGCAACAGCTGGCCGTGCACCCGAATGGCACCCACCTTTGCTGATCCGGCTTCATGCTCTGCCCACCCTCCCTTTCAGGTCATCGCCACCCTGCGGCGGGGTGAGGACTACGTGGAGGCGTTTGAGAACGTGACGGTGCTGTTCAGCGGTGAGGCACGCCGCGCAGAGGGCCCTGGGACCATGCCCTGTGCTCTCACCGCGCCAACCACTGTCCTCCCTGACACGATGCCGTTTCCCGGTCTGCCGTGCTGCCGTGCAGACATCGTGTCTTACACCACCATGGCGTCCGAGATGGAGCCGCTGCAGGTGGGCGTGTTGGACCCCGTCATGGTGTGGGCCGTCAGGCAGCAACTACGCTGGCACCGGACGTCCTGGCTGCAGTACCACCAACCCCGACCGTCTCTGTCCCCTATTTCACGACTGCTGTCGTTGGTTCAGTGGTGCTGTTCAGGGATGAGCGGAAGGGAAGCACGGAGCACGAGCTTGCTTGCTTACGTACATGCACTGCACTGCCGTACAGGTGGTGCGCCTGCTCAATCTGATGTACTCCGCGTACGACGCGTTGGTGGACGACTACGCCTGCTACAAGGTGGAGACCATTGGCGACGGTGAGACCCCTCATTCCATGCACTACGGCCCCCAACCGCATGCAGGTGCATCCCCTCTGTGTGTCTTCTTTCCTGGTGCCCTCCCGTCCTCAGCAGCCCTTGCACACTCCCAACCCTGCCCCTGACCCCATCACACCGTTCCGCCTAGAACCCGAATTCCTTGACACTTTCAGCTGGCAACCAACCGCAGAGTCCCCGCATGTCCACGTGTCCGCAACCTTCATAGCGGTGCGCGGCACCCTGCCCTGACCCTCCATGTAACCCAGCAACTCACCCCATCCCCACGCCCACGCGTCCCCACACGTGTCCGCTGTCCGCAGCCTTCATGGCGGTGTGCGGCACGCAGGGGGAGGACCCCGTGGCGGCCGCCGTCAAGGTGGCCCGCCTGGCGCAGGCCATGGTGGCCCGCACGCGCGAGCTGGTGTCGGACGACGGGCAGAAGGTGCAGATCCGCATCGGGCTGCACAGCGGGCCGGTGGTGGGCGCCGTGGTGGGCTTCAAGATGCCGCACTTCTGCCTATGGTGGGTGGGTGGAAAAGCACGGACCCGGCCCCCTTGCGTTGCCGCCGCATCCGCCGGGTGATTACGTGTGTTAGGGATCAGCATACGGTATCCGTCAACTTAAGTCGCCGCTGTTGAGTGCAGAGGCATAGTCGTGTAAGCGAAACTAAGCCGCCCGCTGCTATCCCGCCCTTGCCCCCGCCCCGCATCCACACCACAATCGTGTATCTCAACCTACGCGGCGCTAACCCACAGCGGCGACACGGTGAGCCATTGGGCTGTGCGCCAGGTGCAGGACACCCGTTTGCTGGCTCGCGTCCCCTGGAGTATGAGCGGCTGCGGCCATGGCACTGGCACCTGCTGAACGCCGGTGCTCCCCATAGGCCCCCAACACGCTCAGCCACCCATAGCATGCCATGCGAGCCGCCACAGCATTCACCCCCTTGCCCGCACCGACCGCCCAACCAAACACAAGCCAGCTTCCGCCGGCCCATGAATGCGGACGTACTTTGCTAACACTTGAAGTACTTGCGCAACCGCAGGTGAACACCGCCAGCCGCATGGAGTCCAACAGCAAGCCCATGCGCATACACGTCAGCGGCGCCACGCACGCCCTGCTGGCCATGGCCATGGGCGGGGAGCGCTTCGCCTTCGAGGACCGCGGGCCCATCGACATTAAGGGGAAGGTGCGTTGCGGGGATCCCCCGGCCCGTGTTTCATTTGGCGTTGTGGTGTTGAGAAAGGATCGAGGGAGAGCGAGGCATCATTGCCATCAGGGGCAATGTGCGCCACGGCTTGTGGGAGGTGGGGTTTGTGGCCCTGGAGTGGGCTGTAAAGTTACAGTTACAGTTACAGACCCAGTAGGGCGCGTGCGGAGAGCCAGGGGGCCATAGGGACGAAAGATAATGTTCGGGAACTAGGTGGCAGACGACGGGGCTTAAGGAGTAGCTCGGGGCCATTGACATTAAGAGGAAGGTGGGCCACAGCTCTTGGGAGGTGGGCTTGGCAGTTATAGAGCGGTGTTGGGTCGAGGTAAGGGGAGGCAAGGGGCGATAGGCATTAGGGGCAAGGTGGGTCGGGGCCTGTGAGTGTCGTAGGTACCGGTGTTTTAACGTGTAATAGTTGCAGCCTTGGGCTGGGGCTGGAAAGGGTGAAGGGGAGCGCGGAAACCCTGAACACCAAGGGCGGAGTCGATGGGGGCTCGGGGGTGGCGCCTGACCCGGGTCGGAATGTGTGGGTGGTCGCAGCTCTGGAGCGGGGCTCAGGAGGGTGAGGGGTGCAGGTGGGACGCGTGCTTGTGGGCTCTCTAGGGCAAGGTGCGCACGCCCCTGGCCTCCTTCCAGGTGGTGACACGCCGCACGGCTTTGCATGTTGGGCGTGCGAAGCACAACGCGGTTGGGGCAAGGGGTTGCAACGCGTGTGCGTTGCAGCTGTGCGCATGTGTCCTCTCCGCCAATGGTACTGACATGGGCTGGCATAGCAGGAACAAGGGTACGGTACTGCTTGGACACTGGTTTGCGTGGACTGGCATGTACGCGCCGCTACCTCCACTTGCCTCCTGCCAACTGCTGCCGACCGCTGCCCACCCCAGGGCAAGCTGCGCACGTGGTGGCTGCTGCCCGACAGCGACCCGCAGCCGGGCACCGTGCGCACGGACGGCCCCCTCGGCGGCGACCACGACCACGCCAGCAACGGCAACGGCAACGGCTTCCTGCGCCACCGGGCCTCCTCCAACCTGGCCACGGGGGACGCCGAGGCGCCGTCGCAGAAGTCCCTCGTCATTGCGCCGCCCACACCCCGGTGGCCCTTTCTGTACGGCAGCCGCCGTACCTCCAACCGGAATGACATGGGCAGCGGCACGGACGGGCGGCAGACGGGCGGGTCTGTCAGAGGGGGGCAAAGCTTCTCCGGGGCGTCGGACCTGCCGCCGTTGGGGCGGTCAAAGACGAAGGCGTCGGTGGACCTGCGGCTGTTCCAGGCGGGGCAGGGCAGGGGCCAGAGCTGACGGGCACGGGGTAGGTGGGGTGGAAAGACCCTTTCTTTACACGGCATGCATGCGCAGTGCTGGAACTAAAGTCCGTAAATGGCTGTTAGGGAACTTAAGTATTGAGGTCGGGCCTGTGCACTTTGCAGAGTTGCAGATGAGCGGCCCGGTTGATGTGCCCCTCGGGCCCTTAGAAACGTCTGACGTGCAGTATAGTGCTGAGTGCTGGAGTTGACGGTCGTGACACGCCTCGTGAGCTGAGGACAGCAGCAGTCAGTTCGTTTGTATCAAGGCGCATGCAAGGTGTGTGGCTCGGTCCTCGAATAACTGCAGCATGCTGGGAAGCGATGAGCCACAAGCCTGCCGTGGAAATATGCGCATGCCTGCTTACTAGTGTGAGGTGATCCACAGGGGTACAGAGCAATGACTGCATGCGTGGTTTGCGAGCCGACGCGAGCTGTGCAGGGTCTGTGGTTGTAGTGAGCTACTACGTGGTGATGAAAACCTGGCGGTGCCTGCGTGCGGCGTTGTTCGAACTGTTGTGCACCACCTCGCGGTGTGTTGGCGGAGTCAGCAGCAGCTGTTTGCATTCGAGTTGCTGTTTCGCAAGGAGAGACGACTCATGAGCAGCTTATTGCGTGTGTTATGCCGAAAACAGCCTACGTATGCGCTCTCGCCCGTTGCGTCAGAGGGTGCGGGTGCGCATAAGCCATGTTACTGATAACAGACTAGTGGTCGCGCAAGTTAGTAGGGTTTCCCCTTTTTGGTTTTGCGGTGGTGTGACGCATACGCTCGTTTGGGTACACTTGCGCAGACTCCGTGTCGTGGGGTCTTGTCCATGCGGAACGCATGCTTGCACAAAAGCTGTGCCGTCAGAACCTCAAGGCAAGTGCACCAACGGTAGCCACGTGTGCGGTGTTGCAGGGACCGGTTCTGGTCAGTACTACTTGTCCTCGTGGCGTGTACAGACCGTGTCGAAGCTCCCCATGCTCTATCTGCTGGTTTGCGGTGTGTTGCATCCTAGTGGGGAAGAGGCGTAGCAGTACAAACCGCTAGTGACTGCACCTGCGACTGAAGGTTGAAGAATTTGCAAGCGCACTGCGGGCGTCAAGGCTCAAGGGGCGAGTGCACGTCCCCGAGGCTTGCAGGTCAGGGACCCTCTGATCCTGTCAGTAGTGCAACAGCCGTCCGCACACAGTAGGGGCGACGGTGTGCTCGTTCGTGCCAAGGGCTCACTGTACTGTCGTCAAGACTGCGGCGAGGGCTGTGTTTTTGTGTGTGTGCATGGAGGCAAGGACTGCTGGGCACTGGCTAGCAACCAAGTTAGCAACGCACTCGTTGGCGCAGCTCAGATAGGGGGCCTGATGTCCTTTCCTTGGGGCATCGGAAGCCCTTGCGCACGTGTTTATACATCTTGACGTGCGGGAGGGGCTTGATCTGCCGCTGTACGGCATGTCTTAACGGGGGGTGTATGTGGGATGCGGTTTTGAGGCGACAGGCAGCACTGTGTACCGTGTCGGTGGCCCCGCGCTGTTGGGTCTGAGGGGATTGTGACGGTCCAATCTGTTGACACGCCAACGCAGGTTCGCCAGTGCGTAGCCCACATGTTCGTTAGACATCGTGGAAGAGGCGTGTGCAGTCTTCTTGTACGGCACTGTAAAGGCCTGGGAGCAAGGTCCCTTCCTTAATCGCAGTCTCTGTTCCGTATGGGTAACAGGGCTACCCTGACGTGTTATTTGTCTGGCGCGCAAGCCAAGCAAGCTGGTATGGTGCCTTATGCGGCGGGGCTTGCATCAAACCCTCATGCGGTTTCGGTTGATGTGCTGGGATCTCGAGGTCAACAGGCCACAGGGTCGTGAGCGTGGTTGCCGTACGTGCCGCATTTGTGGTGATGAGCAAGCCGTGGAAGATGAGCTGCATGTGCTGTGCGAGTGCCCTGCTTACGAGTCTATCAGAGACCG